>OBXZ01000059.1_pt1 | contig 151236 bp, 125 predicted proteins | sample 1538171 | NCBI WGS metagenome assembly OBXZ01 (sample SAMEA2580161, study PRJEB22360) | human gut metagenome | biome: human gut; feature: human-associated habitat; material: faeces | place: Denmark | collected 2008/2010
GCTATTACTCGGCTTTATAGATTGAAAGAATTTGTAGAGGGGAGTGACTGAATAGCCACTCCTTTTTTCACACTTTTGTAATGCAGAAACACTTATTGATAATAGCTAAGGTAAAATCTTAAAAAGCCCCCGGCCTGGTTAGTGCAAGCGTAAATTATCAAGCTGAATATACAGACATGATGCTGTACACGAAGCCGGATGAAGTGTCAGATATAGCAGTTTAACACTGCATAAAGATAGTGAATTATTTTGAATCTGCAATGGCTTTTAAATAATATTTTAAGGTCGTTTAAAGAGGGTTCAAGTGAAAGAAAAACGGTGGGCTTTGGTCGTGTAGAATAGGACCGGGTTCACTGTTTTTCTTGTACGCGTCGTTTTTGTTAAGCGGCACGTCTGGTTTTTCCGGATTCATATGGGTGGCACAACAAGAGGTATGTACGGCAATGGATTTTCCGCATCATTCCAGCATTTCTCAAGACTGGCGTTAAGGGAAGCGATAGTTTTTTCATCAGGTTCTAATTTTTCAGTCATTATTTTATTACAGTTTTTAGTTGTACATTGATTTAACATTCACACGTATAAGAATCTTCCGCTTTCAGCCCGCCATTTTTTGATATTAATGAAAGAAGGATGACAAAACCGGCCACTGTTCCGCCATCCTTCCCATGACTGAAAATTACCTGTACACTGATTAGGATATGACTGGAAATGAAGCGCATTTTTCATGTCCGAAGCGCTATTATATGATAAGGTGTACAGTCTCTCTCCGTCCTACATCTCCCCAAAGCCTTATCACTGAAGAAACAAATACTCACATGAAGGGTGTCTGAGATCTGAATATGGTCAACGGCGCCCTTCCTATTTTTTTCTTCTCCCTCCAAATCGCGTTTTTGCCAGTCCGAAGCGGCCAGAGCCTGATACTTGAAATGAAAAAGGCTGAAGGATGATACCCGAAAGCCTTAAAAACGCGGTTAAAATCATCCTGCCGCCTAATAAATGATGGAGTATAATAACGTCACATTAAAAAAAGCAATTAAAATGTTGAGACAAAATGCAGAAAGGATACCCGGGCTTGTATTTACAGGCGCCGGTCCCCCGGATACTGCTGTGCCGGGTAAAAGCAATGGCGGCAGAAACGCCTTCCCTCCGGCAGGACCCCGTAACAGAACGGTGGGGAGATACAGTACCAAAAACTATTTATAAACCTTTAAAAAGTAATATTTATGACAAAGTACAATTCTTTTATAGTACATAATGATATCCTTTATACGGATATGGATATTGAGGAGATTGAAAGGAAAGTGGAAATAAGTCTGTATGACAAGGATTCGGAGCTTGTCACCTTCCATATCCTTAAGCTGACCGGGAACATGGTAAAGATGGTGTTCTATCGTGACTTTCCACTGGAAGAGCATGATGCGGACTCCATTTTCGATACGGACATGAACCTGATAACCGGATTCAGCATGAACTGTTTCCGCAGCAAGGAGGCAGGAGGATACCCCCTTCTGGACCTCCGCTACAATGACTACAACGGCCATTGGTTTACCGACATGCAGAATTTTATTGATTTTTACAGGCTATACTTGTATACAAGGGAATACCAGGAGATACGGCAGATGGGGGTCAGATGCTACAAGGACAAGATCATGATGCACATAACATTCGAGGATGAACAGGAAATTGATTGAAAGGGTATGTTCGGTAATTTAATAAACAGAATACTGGGCCTGGAGACGGATTCTCCGGGCACCGGTCGTCAGAACCCCCGTACTGCATCTGACGTTGTCAAAAAAGCGGTACCACACGAACCGGTCCCTGAAAAATACCAAAGAGACATAGAAGCGCTCCGACAGAAATATGGAGACGCTTTTAAAACCGGTCTCTGCATCAATCTGACCCTACAAGAGGCTTTATCAATCATACATAGAGAAAGAAAACGGATTGACGCTTATTCCGGCCTTGTCTCTTATCTTAAAAAGGAATGGAATATCACATTAACAATCACATCACAGAAAACTAAATCTAAATCATTATGAAGAATTATTTTATAGCAAACGGAGAAGTGCTCAATACAAATATGAGCGCTGAGGAGATTGAATCGCGGGTGCAGGAATCATTGGACGGGAACACTTCCGGAATGGCACAGTTCAGGATCAAGGAGATCAGCGAGAAAGAGGTCAGAATGTTCTTTGTCAGGGACTTCGACTATGATCCCGATAAACCGATCATTTTTGACGCGGACATGGCCTTGATAACCGGGGTGGGAATAGGAGCATTCCAACTACAGGATGTCGGTGGATACCCGATGATACATCCATTAAAATTTGCCGGGAAGAACTTCTATTCCGATATCACAAGCTTCATCAGGTTCTATAAATTCCAGCTGTTTGAAGAGACGGGACAGACAGTGGAACACATTGGCCTGAGATGCTATTCGGATCGGATCTTAATGCAAATCATATTCTAAAGCTATGAAAAATGCAATATATACCACAATCGGAGCTTCCAACCACTCCGGTACGGCAAGGAAGGAACATGATTTTTATGCTACATACCCCGAAGCCATAGACAGGTTATTCGAGGTGGAGAAGTTCCCTGATACGATATGGGAACCTGCCTGTGGAATGGGACACCTCTCTAAAAGAATGATAGAATTAGGCAAAAAGGTTCATTCCACTGACCTGATAAATCGTGGTTATGGTACCGGTGGAGTTGATTTCCTGAAAGCCACCGAAAACCCTTATGAAGCTGTCATTACCAACCCTCCTTATAAAATAGCCCTGGAATTTATAGAGAAAGCCTTGGATATATCTGACGAAGGAACAAAGATAGCCATGTTCCTGAAGCTGACATTCCTGGAGGGAAAAAGACGTAAACCATTCTTCCGGGACAATCCGCCACGAAAAATCCATGTCTTTTCTTCCCGCGCTTCTGTTGCCAAGGATGGAGATTTTACAGCCATCCCAAACAACGGAAATGCAATCGCCTATGCCTGGTTTGTATGGGAAAAAGGTTATAAGGGAGAGACTGTAGTGGATTGGATAAACTGAAATGCGGCGCGGGGAAACAATGACCGATATGACGGACCATTGTGTTCCTTATCATCACAACGTAAATTATAGTAATTTATTAAACCGGAAACATTTATAAAAATAGTATGAAAAATAATAACACTCAAATAAATAAGAAAATATTCATAGCGGGCAAGGTGTATGACCTGCAAGTAATGGACAAGGATATGGTTGAAGCTTCGGTGCAAACGTATCTGGATAACGCAATCGGTAAGGAACGGGTCAGATTCAAGCTATGCACAATCGGCAATATGACCACCATGTCCTTCCACAGGGAATTTAATTACGGCCCCTACAATGCTGACCCGACGAAAGATATGATGGATGCGGATGCCTTCATGATGACCGCCCATGAATACGAGGGTTTTATGATGCCTGTCCCTTTCCCCACACTTCCCGTTCCGGGATTCGGCTATCCCTATCATATAAGCCGGACCGACTTTCTGGATGCATATTGCAAGAGCGCCAGGATTCTCGGGGCAAGCAGGATAAAGAACGCTTCCCTGGATATAAGCCCGGTATCCGTCATCTTAAGGGTACAGGTAGGATAAGGTGGGAATACGGAATGAGGTAAATTCCGGACTATAGTGTGTATCAAAAACCGTTGTGTGAGAAACATGACGGTTTTCTTAATCCTTTTAACGGCAGTAACCATAAGAATATCCGCTATGGAAATACCTTGGATGATGATACACTATAGTCTTATTATCAAAAGTTAAAATTATAATATACTTTTACAATGGCAGAATATTTCAGAATAGCGACAAAGGACTTCTGTAACACGTTGCTTCCCGGAGCCTTTACCGGAGACACTACAATGTGTCCCACAAGAAGCCAAATCGAAGCGGCCGGTTTGTATATAAAGAAAGGTTATACCTATCTGGCCGACCAGCTTGTTCCCCAGGACCATATAGAACGTCTTGACTGGGAATATACTTTCTCTGTAACTCCTGCAACAACTACCATATCGGCGGCGGGAGGATCACAGAAATTCACAGTGACCTCGTATAAAAGACAATACAGTTACAGCAATACAGGAAACCGTATCTATGTAGAGGGGTCACAGACAAACGTAGCCTATACCAGTTCCAATTCAGGATCTGGAACATGGAACACCGCAAGTGATACCATCAGTTATCCTTCTAATCCTGGTGGAGCGGAGCAAAATGGCACTATTGTATGGACCCAATCTGGATCGTTTGGTACAGACCCTAAAAAGACGCTTACAGTAACTCATTATCAAGATGCGGACTCTATCAGTAGCTATGATAATCCGGTTGTAGATGCTTTCTCCTATCCTGTTATTCCTGCCGCCGGAGGAGATGTGTCGCCAGATTATGAATATCACCAGGTTGTCCATTGGGTATCAGGAAGGACTACGACACTTACATCCGGCGGAACTTTATCTTTTAATAGAATTTCGGGAACTGCGGAAATTGATTCGTCTTCCGGTAGCGCAAAAGCCGGATCAAAAGGTACAACCCCATCCGATAAAACTACTGTAGCTACTGTAATTTTGACTGTCTCTATGAATAATAAATCAATAACTTCCAGGAACACTATTATTGAACAGGCTGCAAATTCTTATTCGGATTCCTGGGAAGACTGGACTGTTGGTGTATCGGCCAACCCTGTAAGAATAGGTGCAAGAGGCGGTACATCCTTATTGTCGGGAACAGCGGAAAGGAAAGGTATCAGGGAATGGGACTCAGACAGTAAGGAAGACATAGACGATTCCGGAACACCGTTTTTCAGTATACCCGCGCATAGTAACGGCTGGTCATTATCGGAAAACATACTGACAGCGGTAGAGAATACAGGAGAGGAAAGAAGCGTCGTCGTTACCGCATTCCATGAAGAAAGCAGAAATGAAGTGGCTGTGTATCAGGAGGCAGGAGTAATCACATGGGAATATGCCTTCTCTATAGATACCGATTCCATGTCTGTTCCGGCCACAGGTGGAACGCAAAGGGTCAACGTATCTTCCCGGAAAAAGAAAATCATCAACGGAAAAGATTCGGGAGAAACAGAAACAGTAGGATTTTCCGTAGGATGGCATTCGGGAGATAATTTCAACTCCATAGACAGAAGCGGAATACCTGAATACGTGGTGTTTGATGTCGGCAGGAATACCGGAAATGAGAGAACGGAATACGATATGTTTACCCAGGAAGAATCCGGAAACACTATCCTTTTCACATGCAGTCAGGAAAGGGGATTGGCAGGATTTATCGTCTGTGGAAGCGACGGTTATATTGAAAGGATAGAAATCTGATTTTACTTATTTTAACTTGTAGCTTATAACAAATAATATGATTGGTATTTTACATCAAGATTGTAGAAACTGAAAGTAAAGTCATGAAAATCGGATTATTTTTTATGGCATTGTGTCTTTGTGTGTTTGCATCCTGTGAAAAGGATGAACCTGTTCTTCCACCTACGGAACAGCCTGAGGAGCCTGAAACTCCTGTTGAACCGGAAGAACCACAGGAGCCAATACCGACAGATGGGATAATTAACTGGAATAATGAATTTATAATTGTAGGAGATAATAATATGGCAAATATAGGAAGTGGTACTTGGTATAGCGTCTGCTATGGAAATGGAAAATATGTGGCAGTGGGAAGCAACAGCAGTGCTGCCTATTCCACAGACGGAATCAGTTGGAATAAGACGACAGCAGGAAGTGGCCTTTTGTATAGCGTTTGCTATGGAAATGAAAAATATGTGGCAGTGGGAAATGGCAACAGCGTTGCTTACTCCTCTGACGGAGTCAATTGGGTTACAAAGGCGGTAACAGGCATTGGAATGGATGGTATCTGCTATGGAAATGGGAAGTTCGTAGCGGTGGGAAGTATTGGGCGTGTTGCTTACTCCTCTGACGGAGTTAGTTGGAATACTACTAAAGTCGGAAGTAGTATCACATGGAAAACTGTCTGCTACGGAAATGGAAAATATGTTATGATGGGGTATTATGGAAATGTCGCCTATTCCACCGATGGAGTCAACTGGACTACGAAAACGGTAGGAAGTAACTATTGGCTTAGCGTCTGCTATGGAAATGGAAAATTCGTAGCAGTGGGAAATCATGGAAATGTCGCCTATTCCACTGATGGGGTCAATTGGACTACAAAGATAGTAGGAAGTGTAACTTGGAATGGTGTCTGCTATGGAAGTGGGAAATTCTTTGCAGTGGGAAGTGGTGGAGCTGTCACCTATTCCACTGATGGAGTCAATTGGACTACAAGGATGGTAGAAAGTACCACTTGGAATGGTGTTTGCCCCGTTCAATAACCTTTCAGCATTTCATTAAAACTATCTAAATCAGCCGGACTAAATTCCGGCTTTTTTATTGTCCTTTATTAATAATGCGAATCAGGAGTTGGTGACCTGATTCGCATAACTTACTTTATTTAACACAATCCCCTATTGAACCTTTTTCTTCTATTGGCTATTTATACAGCTTACTTTTAAACCCAAATTGTATGGATAGAACAAACTTTTCGACTTATATGACCATGACTGTTATCCGGTTGAAGGAAGAACACCGCGTAGGTACCCAAATACGTTGAACTGCATCAGCAACTTTGTGAGACAAAAGCCCATAAATTTTGCGGGAATCACCCTTGTATGGCTGAGGGCATTTCAGGGGTATCTGTTAAGCTGCCAGCTTCATTAGAACACTGTTTCCACTTATATGAGGATGCTGCGCGCCACCTATTTCAGCACAGTGGATGACGGCCTTGCCTCTTACCGATCCCGGCTTTTCAAGGGGATATATATGGGAACGAAAGTGGCGGTGAAGCGTGCGGTGGACGAAGAGGTGTTCCAACGACCAGCCTTGGAGAAGACGCGAGGACGAACGAGAATGGCACGCCGATGCGCCCGTGAAGCAGAGAGGTAAATCGGAAAGAAACCGAAGACAGAACGAAAAAGATAACAATCTATGAACTAAAATTCGATTTCTCAAAAATAGACGCGGTACTTCCGGATGCCGAAAAGATGCAAGAAAAAGACTGCATGGCCGATGTGCTGGAAAACAATCATGCAACCATCTGCATTCTTAGTATCAAGGTGGAAAAGCTCGAAAACAAACTTTCGAAAGCCTTGCCCCGAATAGACGAGCAGCTTCTTCTCTGCACAGAGCAGGCTGAGTTACCATCAGCGAAGAAGCAAGAAAGACGCTTGAACGTGAAGGAGAGAAAAACTGTCGGAAGATGGCCGACAGAATGAAAAGCAAGTGCGCGAGGCTAGCTAGGCATCTCTCGACGAATAACCACATGCTTATCTCCATGACCACTTTCTGGTGCATGATATTAACAGTCATTATTCTGCCTGTTTTTTTGCTTACATAATTGCAGCTAACAGTTATCTATTCCAGAACGCATTGTTATGGAAAATGGTAAACCGTCTTGGTAGTTTATGGATATTGTGTATGATAATTACCGTCTTCGTTTGTCGTAAACTTGAATGCTCTAATTAAAAAAGTACAGTTACTATGCTTTTTGTGTGTTATTGTGAAAGAATGTAAATTGTTTGGTTTTAATATATAATATATGTAATTTTGTAACAAAGAAATGGTTTTGGGAAGGTTTACCACCTTTCTGAATGAAAAGGGAATCCGGTGAAAATCCGGAACAGTACCCGCTGCTGTAAGTTCACAAAAACGGACATCGAATTTTTGCCACTGGTGTAATGCCGGGAAGGTACGATGACCGGGACGAGTCAGAAGACCTGCCATGACTGGAATGAAATTTACACCTGCGGGATATACAGGTCGTAATCAAATAAGGAATAGCGCATCGGCCATTTAATATTTGAAGACAGACATATTCCCGTTCGTGTAAGTCCGCACGAATGGGATTTTTTTTGTTTGTTAATAATATGTTTTACATTAAAATGAGTGACCTATGAAAAGAAAATTACGCTTTCTAGCAGGTGCTTGTCTATTTACCGCAACCGCCTTGTTCTCCGGCTGTAGCTCGGACGATGACTTTTTGATGGAACCGGTTGATTCCGGAACTTCGCAAACCCGTGCTGTGACAAATCCGGACGGTACTTTAACCATCACTTTCGATGATTTCGATCCCGGCATGTTGGCAGGACCTACCTCGGCTGGAGAAAATCTTTATTCGTACCAAGGATATCCTCAAGTAACCACCATTTACGACAATACTCCGGAAAAATCTCTTTTCTGGTCAAAGTTTAATACAGTAGGTGGAAGTACAGAGTATTCCAGCGGCGGCATCGCACTTTCCAATTGGAACATCCGCTCCAATCAGTCGGGAAATACCGGAGACTGGTGGTATTCTTATCTAAACCAGTGTTCTGTCTATAACACTGCTGTGGAGACGGAAGGACAAGATAAGGAAGCCGGGCACAGCGGTTCCAATTTCGGTGTAGTTTACGGATATGTGGATGCTTACAATCAGGCATGGATGGCCAAGCCGGAGTTTAAATTCAATAAGTCCCGGAAGTTGGTCGGCCTGTGGATCTGCAACTCGTCATACACTTATGGGGTCATCACTTATGGCAATCAGTTCGGCTCTACGGGGGTAGCCACTCCTCTGAAAGAGATGAAAGGGTATTTCCAAGTGAATCTGGAGTGTTATGATGCGGATGGCGGTCTGATCCGCACTTACAAACGTCTTTTAGCCGATTATCGTGACGGCCAACAACAGGTTGAGCCTATCACGACATGGGATTATTGGGAAATCAATGCCGAAGGGGTGCAAAGTGTGAAATTCAACTTCGAGGGTTCGGATTCGGGAGCATACGGTTTGAATACTCCGGCTTATATCTGTATTGATGATATCACCATACAATAAAAAGAATATAGGGATATCCCTTCTGTCGGGGGTATCCCTGTTCTTTTTCTAAAATCCACACATCATGCATCGTTTTTACTATTTTATTATTTCTGCCTGTATGCTGTTCACCTCCTGCAACAAGGATGAAGTCATTACCGAAGAAGTAGGAGGACAACCTATAATAGAACTTGACAGCGAGACCGGTATTTACACGGTCAAGGTCGATCACGAATTGACTATCGCCCCGACATACCAGAATGTTGAAGATGCTCTTTTTGCTTGGACGATAGACGGTACGCTGGTTTCTTCGGGTCCGTCTCTTCAACGTACATGGAATGAATGCGGGGATTTTTATATCAAACTAAGAGTAGACAATGCGGAAGGCTATGCCGAAGAGGAACTGAAAGTAGAAGTGAAAGAACTCACCCCTCCGGTCATCTCACTGGCACTACCTTCGCAGGGACTAAAAGTCGTCAGGAATACCGATTACACATTTACTCCCGATATTCAGCATTCGGATGTCGAAGGGTTCAAAATCGAATGGGTACGGGAAGGGAAAATCGTTTCCACCGAGAATACTTATACTTTCAATGAAAAAGAACTCGGTGTTTATACGGTGACAATCAACGCTTCCAATATAGATGGGACAACAACGAAGGACGTAAGTGTAGAGGTCGTGGAAACAATGCCCTACGTTGTCAAATTCCCGACCCCGTCTTACCAGCAAACATCCACGGACAGGTACACTTTTGCCGACCGTCCTGTTTTCCTGCGCCCGTTGTTGGAGTATTTCGACAATCCCCGTTTTGAGTGGAGTGTGGACGGTCAGGTCATGGAAGGAGAAGTGGAACGCATGTTCAAGTTCATGCCGTCCGCCTCCGGAGAATACACCGTCTCATGTACCGTGTCGGAAGACGCACTGACGGAAAAAATAAGCAGGAATATTGACAAAGGAAAGACAGCTGTTACCGCCACCGTAAAAATCGTCTGTGTAGACAAAAAGGAGCAGGATGGATTCCGGGCTTCGGGAAGTTCGAAGCTTTGGGACAAAGTTTATGAATATACCCCTGCTCCCGGCCAATTTATCAACGAGACAAGTACGATAGGCGGTATGACCGGAAACGAAACCTCCCCTGAAGCAGCTGTCGCATGGGCAACACAGCGTTTGAAAGACAAACTGCATGTTTCTTTAGGCACTTTCGGCGGTTATATTATCGTAGGCTTCGATCACAGTATTCCCAATTCGGACAACCAGTATGATTTTTGTGTTCAGGGGAACGCCTTTGACGGCAGTTCCGAACCGGGTATCGTATGGGTTATGCAGGATGTAAACGGAAACGGATTGCCGGATGACGAGTGGTACGAACTGAAAGGTTCTGAAGCAGGCAAGAAAGAAACAATACAGAATTTTGAAGTGACCTATTACCGTCCGGAAGGCAAAAAAATGGATGTCCAATGGATCAGTTCCGACGGTAGAAACGGCTGGATAGACTATCTGTCCGCTTATCATACGCAGGACTATTATTATCCAGCTTGGATTTCAGAAAACAGTTATACCCTGACTGGTACTTGCTTGGCCTCCCGCAACACCCAAGATTCACAAACCGGTTACTGGGATAATCAGGCTTATGATTGGGGGTATGTGGACAACTTCGGAAACGACCAGATAGAAGGTGGCAGTACCGTGGATGGAAGCGGTCAAAGGAACGGTTTCAAAATTTCCAATGCCATTCATGTCGATGGAACGGAAGCTAATCTGCAATATATTGACTTTATCAAAGTACAATGCGGTGTTCTGGCCAAAAGTGGCTGGCTGGGCGAAGTTTCAACGGAAGTATTTTCTTTTGAGGATCTAACCAAATAATAAAAATTACAAGTATGAAAAATTATTTTCTTCCCATGCTCCTATCCTTGTTCTTTTTGGGAGCGTGTGACAAAAACGATGAAATTATACCTGAAGATGCAGATGAGAATTTCATCACGTCAGTTGTGATGACTGTGGACGGAAAATCGTACACGGCAGATATTACGGATAATACAGTAATGATAACCGTTCCTTATACGGTATCGTTGAACAATGCCGAAGTGGAATTCAAGTACACAACTTCTGCAACAATCATACCTGATCCAGAAACGGTAACGGACTGGGATAACGAACGGACCTTTCGGGTGACATCCTATAACGGGGATGCCCGCGAATATGCCTATAAGGTGGTGAAAAGTGAGATAGAATCTGACGGAGATGTGGAGTTGAAGACCACTGAGGAGGTAGCTTCTTTTGCCGCGACCAAAACAACCGTTGTCAAAGGGAATCTGATTATCGGTTCTGATGTGGAAGAAGCAGAAAAAATCACAGACATCTCGGCTCTGGCTTCCTTGAAAGAGGTAACAGGTAACATCATCATCCGTAACAGTTACAACGGTGCGGACCTGACAGGGTTGGACAACATTGCTTCGGCAGGAGGTTTACAGATAGGTTCCGTCGAAGCTCCCTCGAAAGCTACGGAACTTCACATGATTTCCATGAAAGCTCTGGAAACGCTCTCCGGAGACATATCGGTATATAATGATCAGGTGACTTATGTCCTATTCGAGAAACTGGCAACTATTGGAGGAAGCGTGATGTACAATGCGCCGTCATTGCAGAGCTTCGAGTTTCCGGTTTTAACCTCTGTAGACAAAGACTTAAATATCCAAGGACTTAATGGGGAAAACAAGGCGGCTGGAACAATCTCTTCTTTAGAGTTATCGGAACTGACAAGTGTCGGAGGTGTCTTGTCCGTGAACAATCTTGCCAAACTGACCTCCATAAACCTCCTTAAACTGAAAGAGACAGGTGGTCTTGATTTCCACACCGTCCCCGTGATGTTGGAAACCATCAATCTGCCGGAAATCGAAACAGTAAACGGAAGTATTATTATGGAGGCCAATATGGAAGCTCCTCCTGCCGGTAGTTTTGTTCCCCAACGAAATGACGTGCTTTTGGCTTTCGGCGGAATGGACAAACTGACAACGGTAAAGGGGCAAATAAAGATAAAAAATTTCACGGCACTCAAACAACTTCCTGACTGGAGCAAAATCACCACACTTGGAAGTATCACACTAGATTATCTTGAAGATTTGAGCGGGACACTGACGTTGCCGAATGCCCGATTTGAAACCTTTGGAGAAACGGCACCTCAGATTGAAATTATAAGTAAAATGCTCTTAAACAAGATTGAAACAGCGGAAGATTTGTCTAATGTGGACTTCGTTGTCAAACAAATTCAAAATTTTAAATTTCCAGAAATTACATTTAAGAGTATCAATAATTTCACTTGCACTCCAACCACCAACAATACCGATTATACCATCCCGACAATTCAACATGTATATGGAAATCTGCATGTGACAAGTACAACAACAGACTGCAAAGCCAAATTCCCCGACTTGGAAATCGTAGATGGATATGGATACATCCAAATAATCACGGGGGGGACAGTCGAAATGCCAGCTTTGAAAGAAGTGGGAGGTCAGTTTTATATGTCTGGCCTTTTTAAGGGGTGCGACTTACCCTTGTTATCCAAAGTTTGTTGCTCAGCCTCTCCTGTATATTATGAAGAGGGAGAGGGCTCATTAGCAATAACTTTACAAAATAAGTCACTGGATCTTCCGGAATTGCTTCATGTAGGAGGAGAAGGGTTATTCGTTGATGATGCAACAGGTATTACTTGTAACAAATTACAGACAATAGACGGTACGCTCCAGATAAAATATGCGACGTCTCTTTCTCAGGAAACACTTTCCATGGAGACGTTGGAGACCTTACATGGAGTTTTTTTTAACGGTTTGACAAAATTCACCGACTACACTTTCTTCGGTAAGTTCATTGAAAACGGAATGATTACGGAGGAAAACTGGAGTGTGGCAAAGTGTGGCTATAATCCTGACTTTCAAAACATGAAAGATAAAAAATATACGCAGGAGTAATCTTGTTTTTTAACCAGAGTACCCGATGAAAACCGGGTACTCTTTTTTATTTGGATAGAATGAACAGAATAATACAACGGATTTGCTTTCTTCTTTTCTGCTTGCTAACCCTCGGCAGTTGCATGAAATGGGATTACGGAGAGATGGAAGATTTCTCAGTATCGACCTCTGGTCTTTTCATCACCAACGAGGGAAATTTCCAGTACAGCAATGCCACGCTTTCCTACTATGATCCCGCCACGTGCAAAGTGGAGAATGAAGTGTTTTACCGTGCCAACGGGTTCAAGTTGGGCGATGTGGCCCAGTCTATGGTTATCCGGGACGGTATAGGCTGGATCGTGGTGAACAACTCGCATGTAATTTTTGCCATTGACATCAATACTTTCAAGGAAGTGGGCCGTATCACAGGTTTCACCTCACCCCGGTATATCCATTTCCTGTCGGATGAGAAAGCCTATGTGACACAGATATGGGACTACCGTATCTTCATCATCAACCCCAAGACATACGAGATTACCGGCTATATCGAATGTCCCGACATGAACATGGAATCGGGATCCACTGAACAAATGGTACAATACGGCAAGTACGTCTATGTAAACTGCTGGTCGTACCAGAACCGCATCCTGAAAATCGACACGGAAACGGACAAGGTAGTGGACGAACTGACCATCGGCATACAGCCTACTTCGCTGGTCATGGACAAATACAACAAGATGTGGACCATCACGGATGGCGGATACGAGGGTAGCCCATACGGTTACGAAGCACCGTCTCTCTACCGTATAGATACCGAGACTTTCACCGTAGAGAAACAGTTCAAGTTCAAGTTGGGCGACTGGCCTTCGGAAGTCCAGCTCAACGGTACACGGGATACGCTTTACTGGATCAATAACGATATTTGGCGGATGCCGGTGGAAGCAGACCGTGTTCCCGTCCGGCCTTTTCTGGAGTTTCGGGACACCAAATACTACGGCCTTACGGTCAATCCCAACAACGGGGAAGTCTATGTGGCCGACGCTATTGATTACCAGCAACAAGGTATCGTGTACCGTTATTCGCCACAAGGTAAGCTGATCGATGAATTTTATGTGGGAATCATTCCGGGAGCTTTCTGCTGGAAATAACGAAAAAGGAGGATAAAAATGAAAAGACATCTTATTCTATTGTTCATGGGGACAAGTCTGCCCTTTCTGCTTTCCGCCCAGCAGAAAAATTCCGTCAGCATTACCAAAAGGGTGCTGCGGATTCCAGAGGTTACGGTGGTGGGCAAACGACCAATGAAGGATATAGGCGTGCAACGAACCCGTTTCGATTCCATCGCCATGAAAGAAAACATCGCCTTGTCTATGGCCGATGTACTGACATTCAACTCGTCCGTTTTTGTCAAGAGCTACGGACGCGCCACGTTATCCACCGTGGCTTTCCGGGGTACCTCTCCCTCGCATACCCAAGTGACGTGGAATGGTATGCGCATTAACAATCCAATGCTTGGTATGACGGATTTTTCCACCATCCCTTCCTACTTTATCGATGATGCCTCGCTGCTACACGGAACTTCGTCGATAAACGAAACGGGCGGCGGTTTGGGTGGTCTGGTCAGGCTTTCCACTTCTCCGGCCAACCATGAAGGGTTCGGGTTGCAGTACGTACAGGGAGTGGGGTCGTTCAGCACGTTCGACGAGTTTCTCCGCCTGACCTACGGTGACAAACACTGGCAGTCCTCCACCCGTGTGGTATATTCCTCTTCCCCCAACGACTACAAATACCGAAACCGGGACAAGAAGGAAAACATCTATGACGAGGACAAGAACATCATCGGTTCCTATTATCCGACGGAGCGCAACCGCAGCGGGGCTTATAAGGATCTGCACGTTTTGCAGGAAATTTATTATAACACGGGCGAAGGTGACAAGTTCGGGCTAAACGCCTGGTATATCAATTCCAACCGGGAACTGGCGATGCTCAGTACGGACTACGGGAACGACATGGACTTCGAGAACCGCCAAAGAGAGCAGACGTTTCGCAGTGTCCTCTCGTGGGATCGCGTACGGGAGAAATGGAAGATCGGTGTAAAAGGCGGCTATATACACACATGGATGGCCTATGATTACAAGCGGGACAAGGGGAACGGTGAAATGGCTTCGATGACCCGCTCACGCAGTAAGATTAACACGTTTTACGGAAGTGCGGACGGGGATTATGCACCTTCAGAGAAATGGCTGTTCACGGCCGGCGTTTCCGTACACCAGCATTTGGTGGAAAGTGCGGACAAAAATATCATATCGCAGGAAGGTAACAAGGCTGTTGTCGGATATGACAAGGGACGTGTCGAGTTTTCAGGTTCCGTTTCTGCGAAATGGCGGCCTGTCGATCGTTTTGCAGCCTCGCTTGTTCTTCGAGAGGATATGTTCGGTACGGAATGGGCCCCGGTTATCCCGGCTTTCTTCATTGACGGGGTAGTGTCAAAAAAAGGCAATATCGTGGCGAAAGCATCCATCTCCCGGAATTACCGTTTTCCCACGCTGAACGACCTCTATTTTCTGCCGGGCGGTAATCCCGACCTGAAAAGCGAGCACGGCTTTACATACGACGTGGGGGTGTCGTTCTCAGTGGGGAAAGAAAATGTATATGCTTTGAGCGGTGGTATCAACTGGTTCGATTCGCACATCAACGACTGGATCATCTGGCTACCCACAACAAAGGGATTCTTCTCTCCCAGAAACCTCAAGAAAGTACATGCTTACGGGGCAGAGACCAACGCCCACCTTGATGTAATGCTCGGAAAGGACTGGAAACTGGATATGAACGGAACTTTCTCGTGGACTCCCTCGATCAACGAGAGCGAACCGATGAGTCCGGCAGACCAATCCGTCGGCAAACAGTTGCCATACGTGCCGGAGTTTTCCGCAGCGGTGACCGGGCGTCTGTCATGGCGGACATGGAGCCTGCTCTACAAATGGTGTTATTACAGCCAGCGTTATACCATGTCGAGTAATGACTATACTCTGACGGGGTATCTGCCCCCTTATTTCATGAATAACGTGACACTGGAAAAACAGCTCTCTTTCCGATGGGCCGACCTGTCGCTAAAGGGCAGCATCAACAACCTGTTCGATGAGGAATACCTTTCTGTATTGTCCCGTCCCATGCCGGGCATCAATTTCGAGATATTCATCGGCATAACGCCCAAGTTCGGAAAAAACAAAAATAGTAAACGATAATCTGCATCAATATGAACGCATTAAAGAATTTAAGCCTGATTTTGTTGCTTTCTCTGGCATTTACAGGTTGCCACAACAAAAGTTCAAAACTCAACGATTTCAACTTGCTGCTTTATGCTCCCGAATACGCTTCCGGCTTCGACATCAAAGGGGCGGACGGGAAGGAAAGCGTACTGATAACCGTCAGGAATCCCTGGCAGGGAGCAGACTGCGTAACCACATGGCTGTTCATCGCCCGTAGCGGTGAAAAGGTTCCCGAAGGATTTGCCGGACAGGTACTCGAAGGAGATGCCAAACGCATCGTGGCGATGTCTTCCACCCATATCGCCATGCTTGATGCAATCGGTGAAGTCCGGCGTATAACCGGCGTTTCGGGAATTGACTACATTTCCAACCCCGACATCCAAGCTCGCCGCGACAGTATTGGCGATGTCGGCTATGAAGGGAACATCAACTACGAGTTGCTGCTCTCGCTCAATCCCGACCTCGTTCTGCTCTATGGGGTGAACGGCGCAAGCGCAATGGAAAGCAAACTCGAAGAACTCGACATACCGTTCATGTATGTTGGCGATTATCTCGAAGAGTCGCCTCTCGGTAAGGCCGAATGGATGGTGGCACTTTCAGAAGTCATCGGGAAACGTGAGAAGGGTGAAAAAGCCTTTGCCACAATCCCGGTCAGATACAACGCCTTGAAAAAGAAAGTGACCGACAGTACCCTCGGCACTCCTTCGGTTATGCTTAATGTTCCCTATGGCGACTCGTGGTTCATGCCTTCAACCCAAAGTTATGTAGCCCGCTTGATTACTGATGCGGGAGGCCGCTATATCTACCAGAAGAACACGGGAAACGCTTCTATCCCCATTGACTTAGAAGAAGCATACCTGCTCGCGTCGGATGCGGACATGTGGCTGAACGTGGGAATGGCGAACTCGCTTGACGAATTGAAGGCATCATGTCCGAAATTCACTGATACCCGATGTTTCAAAAATGGAGAGGTGTATAACAACAACGCCCGTACCAACACAGCCGGGGGTAACGACTATTACGAGTCTGCCGTTGTGAATCCTGACATCGTGCTCCGCGACCTCGTGAAGATATTCCATCCTGAACTGGTGCAGGAAGAGTGTGTGTATTACAAGCAACTGAAATAGATGCGTTCCCGTTCGACTATATTGTTCTCCATATTGATTACGCTCACGGTCGGTCTTTTTTTACTGGACTTGGCCGTAGGAGCTGTCAACATTCCGATCCGCGATGTATGGGCAGTGCTGACCGGGGGAGATTGTCCCCGTGCCACGGAAAAAATCGTACTTAACATACGCCTCATAAAAGCTATAGTGGCACTGTTGGCCGGGGCTGCCTTATCGGTCAGCGGTCTTCAGATGCAGACCCTCTTCCGTAATCCTCTTGCCGGTCCCTATGTCCTTGGCATCAGTTCCGGTGCAAGTCTCGGTGTGGCACTTGTGGTACTTGCCGGAAACGGTTCATCAATAGGCATTGCCGGAGCAGCGTGGGTGGGTGCGGCTGTCGTGTTGCTCGTGATAACTGCCGTCGGACAGCGAATAAAAGACATCATGGTAATCCTGATTCTGGGCATGATGTTCTCATCGGGCGTAGGTGCTGTCGTGCAGATATTGCAGTACCTCAGCAAAGAGGAATCGCTGAAAGCCTTTGTCATTTGGACGATGGGGGCTTTGGGTGACGTCACCTTCGGACAACTTCTGATTCTTGTTCCCTCAGTGTTTGCCGGACTGCTGTTGGCGGTACTGACCATCAAACCGCTTAATCTCCTGCTGTTCGGAGAGGAATATGCCGTAACAATGGGACTGAATATTCGGCGTTCACGCAGCCTGTTATTTCTCTCGACAACGCTGCTCGCCGGAACAATAACCGCTTTTTGTGGTCCGATAGGTTTCATAGGTCTTGCTATGCCTCATGTTACAAGAATGCTTTTCCAAAATAGCGATCATCGTGTCCTTCTGCCCGGAACAATTCTTTCGGGAGCATCGATATTGCTTCTTTGCGACATCATTTCCAAAATATTCACCTTGCCGATCAACGCCATTACAGCTCTATTGGGAATCCCAATCGTCGTATGGGTGGTTTTACGCAACAAATCCATCACCGCATGATAGAATTACAGCATTTTTCCATAGGTTACAAAGAGAACTCGTTGCTCCACGAGGTAAATGCCACGATAAAAAAAGGTCAACTGACAGCCCTTATCGGAAGAAACGGGACAGGAAAATCGACGCTGCTCCGCGCCATAGCCGGTCTGAACCGGTGTTATTCCGGAAAAATCATTCTCGACGGGCACGACATCACCTGCATGAGAACCGAAGATATGGCAAAAACGCTGGCTGTCGTCACGACCGAGCGCACGCGCATCACCAACCTGCGGTGCAAGGATGTCGTAGCCATAGGCCGTGCTCCTTATACCAACTGGATAGGCAGGATGCAAGAGACAGATAAGGAGATAGTTATGCAATCACTCATCTCGGTGGGAATGGAGACTTATGCAAACCGCACGATGGATAAAATGTCGGATGGCGAATGCCAGCGTGTGATGATTGCTCGTGCATTGGCACAGGATACTCCTATCATTCTCCTTGATGAACCGACTTCCTTTCTTGACATGCCTAATCGCTACGAACTTGTGGCGTTGCTTCGTAGGCTTGTACACGACGAGAAAAAATGTATCATGTTCTCGACACATGAACTTGACATCGCGTTGTCCCTGTGCGATTCGATAGCATTGTTAGATACCCCGAATTTAAGTTGCTTGACCGCGTCTGAAATGCGGAAAAGCGGATACATTGACAGACTTTTCCAAAATGAGAACATCCGTTTCGACTCCTTATGCGGTACAATGATTTTGAAACAATGAGTACATACGCTGTAGAAAATTTTACTTCAGACATCACTGTTGAAGGATATATCGCCGAATTCCGTGACGAACCACATTTTCTTGAACTTTGCAAACAATGTACCAATTATGGCAAAAGTTGGGGGTGTCCTCCATTTGATTTTGATACGGAATCGTTTTTCCGACAATACAAGTATGCACATCTTATGGCAACGAAGATAATCCCTGAAGACAAAGATATTCCGATTGAATATACACAAAAACTCATTTTACCGAAACGAATACGAATCGAGAGCGAATTATTGGATATGGAACGGAAATATGGAGGGCGTTCATTTGCCTATATAGGTAAATGTCTTCACTACCCCGATAACGAGTGTACGCGTAACTGCGGCACACCATGCCGACACCCGGAAAAAGTGCGTCCGTCACTCGAAGCCTTCGGATTTGACATATCCAAAACGCTTTCTGAACTTTTTAACATCGAACTTCTTTGGGGAAAGGATGGCAAATTACCCGAATACCTTGTTCTCGTAAGCGGATTTTTTCATAATGAATACGAACTTTGCAACATAGCATACTAATGATTCGGACATGAGATTAAAGTTAATATGCACCTTGGCGATTGTTTGGGAGGATATAACTTCTTTGAAAAGAATTATGAAACCACTTTGTCAGAACCTCGTTTCATTGACCGTGGTGAAGTGACTGCCAATGTGTTTGCCCCGGATTCACGAATCCTTGAAATCAATTCAAAGTCCGGATTATATCCTCTATACATGGCATACAGCATTTACCGCGCAAAGGTAAAGAACTCTTTGTTTTCGGTGTCAAGTATTGAGGACGAACAGAGGATATGGGACAAGGTAGTGACTGAAAACATCTTTGTCATCTGTAAAACTCCGATGGCAAAGAGCATCACCAAACGCACGCTCATCGGCTTCCGTAAAGCAAAGGTAAACACTCGATACTTCGAGGACTTAATCAATCAAATTAAAAACAACCCCGAATATTTTATCAAACAAGTAGATAAATTCATTACGGATAAAACAGGAATAAAGAATATGAAAATCAATGCGATAGTGGGGAGTCCGCCGTATCAAATAATGGATGGAGGTGCTGGAGTCAGTGCTAAACCTGTGTATAATGAATTTGTAAATATTGCTCGTACACTCTCTCCAGGTTATATGTCTATGATTATGCTTTCTCGTTGGTACGCTGGTGGAAAAGAATTGGATTCATTTAGAGATTCAATACTTAAAGACAAGCATATCACAAGTTTATTTGATTATTTTGATGCAACTGATGTATTTCCTAGAATAGACTTATCGGGTGGAGTATGTTATTTCTTGTGGTCTGCTAATCATAATAATGATTGTGCTGTTACAACCTCACGAAATAGGATTCGCAATACATTACTAAGATCTCTACTTGAAAATGGAGCAGACTCTTTTGTTCGTTTTAATAAAACTGTTAATATAATGAATAAAATACCTAAGGAAGAGCAAATCTTTTACACATTCGTTAGTCCTCATAAACCATTTGGAATTGCGACAGATTTTAAAATTGACAAATCTGTGACCAAAGGTGTAGAATTATTCGCATATCCAAACAATGGATGGTTTGAGATTGCGCAAATACCAGTTCACAAAGAATGGATAGGAAAGTATAAAGTTTTCATTTCATATGCCTATGGAGAGAGGAGGAATTTTCCTTATTTTTCAATCGGAAAGCCGTTTTATGGTTTCCCTATGACTTGCTGTTCTAAAACCTATCTTGTTATTTATCCGTGTGATTCAGAAGAGGAAATGAAAAATGTTGCATGGCAGTGATTGAAAAGTAAACCGGAGGCAGATTATATGATTCACTATTGTTTATATCTTAATAATACCCACTCAGGCGGCGTGAGCCTACAACAAACAAAAGAAGAAAGATATACAATAACTTCATGCAACTTTTTTTCCTGAAATAAGTAATATTACTTAAAAGAAATAGATTGTATAAGGAAAAATATTGATGCGTTCCGTTTACTCTCCATTGGTCAAATTAAATACCTGAAAATGTTACATATGTAAAATCAATAATGGACCGGTATAAATCTCTAATCGTTTTTCTTTTATCCCACCATTTACAGAACCGGATAAAATAATTGCCGGCAGAAAATGTATAAAACCATGCCGAGACTATTCATCCGGTTAAGAATATGGTGATTGACAAGTAAACGGCACCTTCATTTGGTCAGGGGTTGGTCAGAGACAGAGGTGATACGAAGTAAAGAGTATGACATAACTATAAGATGGAATAATTTATCTACATAAACACTTATTATTTAAGCATTTGCATCTGATTTATGACATTTTTATAACACTTTGTCATTGTGTTATATTAGTAAATTTTGTTTCATAAATATAATACATTGATAATCGTCTATTTATAAAAAAACAAATAAAAATAGCACATAATTTATACATACAATTTGTATACAAATAAAATTAATTTCAGGAAATAAAAATAAATTTTGTATATCTATATCTTCGAATGATGATGATTTCTTTAGTATCTACTTACTTTTATTTTTTTGTACTATTTGTTTATAAAATAAAAAAGCCGCAAATTTATATACTCGCGACTTTCCTCTGTATAAAACAGACTATTATTTTTTATTTAAAATATAATGCTCAGCCAAAGAGCCTTTGTTGACAGTTTCTTCTTTATCGGACAACATTACTTGTTTATTATTTAGCATTCTGTAATAAGTCTTTTCTCCTGAAGAAGGGGTGATTAATTCAATTATTGAATCTCCTATCATATGATATACACCACAAGTTTCAAAAGTTGCATTTTTTTTTCCTATATATTCACTTTTTAAAGTGTAGGTTTTATCCTCATTTATAACTAACATCGTTTTTATGCCTTTACAATCAGCCGCAGGAAGAGTCCCTTCATAAACTCCAAATAAATTAGAAGTTTGGACTTGGCTCTCTGTTTTTATTTCACAGTTTTCAATTTGGGTATTATTCTTCTGAGAAGAAATACAACTAGTCATGAAAATTAAAGATATAAGCCCATAAAAAATCATTTTCATAAAAAATCCTTTCTTTTTTAATTTAACAATATATGTCTGTATCATGTCTTATTTGGGCATAAAAAAGCGGCAGGGCATTCCTATTGTTAGAGAGGGGGAGGCTAAGCCCTTAAACACAAATGGAAAACGCACCTGTAAGTGTACGGAAAGGCGCATAACTGTTTCATTGTATTCAATAGATATTTTTGACTTTTCTCCAACACAGAATCAGTTAAACGTTTTTTTGATATATCAAAATATAGTTTCTATAATTGTCGCAAATATAATACAATATGTCTTTGATTATACTATCATACTATTATCTTTTTACAACCATATTTTAATTTACAATATCATATCTATATAATATTGATTATTAATACCATACATATGTTCGCAACAATTAAATATATGTTAACGAAAAGCAAAAGCTTGTAATTTTTTGTTTCGCCAGCATATATTTTGCTGTCGGTACAAATATAGGTTTAATTCGTTTTGGATATATATACAAAGCCGTAAACTAACCTTAATTTTAAACAATAGGAACAACCCTCACTGGTTATTCTTATTGTGCCTCTTTTTTTGCAAAAAATCAGAGGAGATTAATAAAGATCATTTAATAGGAAATATAAGTGATTAGTTTTGTTCTGCTGCATCGATAATGTTAATCATATTCAATACCGTATTTGTAGGCTTGATTTTACCTGCTGCGAATTCAGTGCATTCACCAAGAATACTTTCAGGAGTATATACCGTTAAAGTTTCTCCCGTGAATGAAAAATCTTTTTCCGCTTGTTCAGTCAGCAATGCTGTCACCGTTCTTACAAAACTTTCACCAGTGTCTTTATCTATAAAGGCAAGTTTTGTCAACTCTTTGCCTTTATATGTAACTTGATGTAACTCTTTCAGGTACAAAAGGAATATTTTTTCGATACGACACGAAGATTACCAAATTAAATTTTATATTTTTGCACTTGATAGACAACGATGTGCAAAACATAATATGTGCAAGAACCATATAAAAGAGGCATTAGTGGCAAGAGGCATTAGCCAGACGGAATTGGCAAATAGACTTGGAAAGACTTTCAATATGGTCAATTTGTATGCATCAAACAAAGTGCAACCTCCCATTCCTGTACTATATCAAATAGCAGATATTCTAAAAATGGATGTACGAGAATTGTCGTTACCTAATAATGAAATCACTCAATCTTAAACGTACAATGTATTTGACAGAAGACGAAATAAGAGATAACGCAAAAGTTATACTTGGCTTTGACGAGAAAGCCCCTGATGTGAAGCAAGGAACAGGACAAATAACAACTTTCAATCAATTGGGTTTTAAAGGCGTGTCAGACAAGCCCGATGGATGGTACCTGCCCAATGACAAGCAAGATATAGCTCTTATTCTAGAAACTAAATCCGGAAAAGAAGATGTGTTTTTAGAAAAACATTATGTGGAGTTGGTCAAGAATATAGAAATAACAGCCCAACAATATAAACGTGTTGTGGGTATTCTTTACAACGGAACAGATGTCCGTGTAATCAAACACATTAAAGGAAGCGAGCAATATGAAGAAATAGCGGATGTCGCTAAAACCCTACAAAACAAACGCTATTATATCGCACTATTTAAGGAAAACCGGATTAACAAGCAACTGATATATTCGCTAACCAAGAAAATAAACGATTGTCTGCATGTTCAATTTGGCATAAAGAATCTATACCATAGGATGATTATTACTGCCTGTGCATTAGTTGCAAAAAGGTACGGGGCAATGCTTGAAAAAGGAATGGAATATTCTTTAATGACCTCCTCCATACTGAATACTTTGTCTAAGTCGCTTGAGAAAGACAGGAAACAGAACTTGAAACTAGACCTCCTTGTTGAAGTTTATTCAGAAATAAAGATGAACATGACAAACAACCAAGAGGCAATAGACAACTTCATAACATGGGTTTCTGAAATTTCCGATTGCGTTAATTCCGATTATTGGAATGGTGAAGATGTAATGGGCATATTCTTCAACGAGTTTAACCGTTACAAGAAAAAGTCGGAAAGCGGACAGGTGTTCACGCCTGACCATATTACGTCTTTCATGTATAGGCTCATAGAAGTAAACCAACATGACCGAGTACTTGACGCCACATGTGGTTCTGGAGCTTTTCTTGTGAAGGCAATGTGTAATATGGTGAAAGAAGCCGGTGGCGTAAACACTTCGGAAGCAATGGCAATAAAATCAAGCCAATTGTTTGGAATCGAATTTGACAGAGAAATTTTTGCGCTTGCCTGTGCCAACATGCTCATTCACAAAGACGGGAAAACGAACCTAGAACAACTGGATACTCGAACGGAAGAGGCTTGCGAATGGATTAAGAGCAAGAAAATAACAAAAGTACTAATGAACCCTCCATACGAACGAAAATACGGATGCTTGAAGATTGTTGAAAATGTATTGAAATCTGTACCTATTGGAACGAAATGTGCTTTCATTCTACCCGATAAGAAATTGGAAAAAGATTATGCTGACAAAAAATATGGTAACAAACTTTTAAAGAACAATACACTCACAACTATTATCAAATTACCCGAAAATCTGTTTTTCGGTGTTGGAGTGACAACTTCCATCTTCGCCTTTGAAGCAGGGAAACCACAAAACGGACGTAACATTATAGGCTATTACATTGAAGAAGACGGATTAGAAACAGTGAAAAATCAAGGACGGCAAGACATCAAAAACCGCTGGCAAGAAAAAGAGGACTATTGGATTGCAGCCATCAGAGATGGAGTAGATGTTTTGTATAATACACGTCAAATAATCAATCCCTTAGAACATCTTTCGTACCAGATGCCCACTGCCCCTTTTGAGATATTTGAAGAAGATTTCGTCAAAACAATGATGGACTACGAGATGTTCAAACATGGGATAGATGTGAAAGATTTCAATGAAAAAATTATAAAATCCGTATTGTACGGCAGTACTATAAAAGAGAATAATGACGCTGTGGTAATAGAATTCCCAAAACATGCAAAGGTATGAGCAAGATGAGCGTAAAAGAGTGGAAAGATTTCTTGATTGATGTCTATTTTGATGCAAAAAATACAGGCAATATTTTGAATAGAGACGTAATAGATGATTCAGGTAGTACCCCCTTTGTTACAGCAAGCGGTGTCAATAATGGTGTTGCTGCCTATATAGATGCGAGTAAATATGATATCATCAAAGGTGATTGTATTTTAATTGGTGGTAAGACATTTACATTGACATATCAAAAAGACGATTTTGTTTCAAATGATAGCCATAACATTGTGCTTTATTGCAAAAATTGCGGCAATGAACTTGTGTACTTATTTGTTATCACTGTCTTAAAATGTTCATTGCAGACCAAGTATAATTGGGGCGATGCTGTAACAAAGGATAAACTTCTTGCTCAAACAATCAAATTGCCAGCAAACTGTTACGGCGAGCCTGATTGGGGATATATGGAACAATATATGAAAGCCGTAAAGAAACGAACGAAAGCCTCCCTTGATAAGTTAATAAAAGTTATAGGGGGGGGGGGGCAAAAAGTCCTTAAACATAAGCAAATGGGATACATTCATGGTTGGCGATTTATTTGAAATCTATAAGCCCAAAGTATATCATACATACGAAGTAAAAGAAAACCCGAATGGCATCCCTTATGTAGTTCGTTCGAAATTCGATAACGGAATAAAATATAGGGTCTCTAAAAATAACAGCATTGTGACTTCGCCCGATGGTGTCATTTCTTTCGGTTCAGAAAATGCCACGTTTTTTTATCAAGAAGAAGAGTGGTGTTCCGGAAGGGATATTTATTACATAGACACACGTGGCATTCCCAAGGAATCTTGCCTGTTTATGATAGCCTGTCTTCAAACTATAGTCGGAAAGTATTCTTACAGTAATGGATTATTCCCTAATTTGCTAAAGAGAGAAACAATTAAACTCCCAATAGATGGTTATGGAAAACCTGATTGGAACTATATGAAAACCTCTATGCTTTCTATCAAAGAAAGTATTTCATCTTCTCCGATTTTTACTTTAAAAGGAACTATAAAATATTTTGTGTAAATGAAAATACGGGATTCAAGTTTGAGCCTCGTATTTTTTATTTATCAGATTTACAAAATGAAGAAGATTATGAAAGAAAAGAATCAAGTAGTGCCCGATGAGGTGCTAAGCAAGAAGTTCCTTAGCCAGTTCAAGACAGAACTGATGTGAGCAAGTTTCTGAAACAGTTGCATGCCCAGGTGCTGGAGAAGATGCTTAAAGGCGAAATGGATGCCCATTTGGGCTATGAAAAGAATTCTGTGACAGGGAACAATACTGGCAACTCCCGGAATGGCAGTTATCCGAAGAAAATCCAGACCGAACATGGAGAGTCTGTTATTTCTATTCCACGTGACCGTAACGGCCAGTTTGAGCCGATAACAGTGCCCAAACACGAAAGCCGTGAACTTTCCATAGAAAAGCTCGTTATATCCCTATACGCCAAAGGAATGAGCGTTTCTGATATAGAGAAAGAGATGCGTGAAATTTATAAAATAGAGCTCTCTACACCTGCCATTTCCATCATTACCAACAAAGTCAATCAGGCTGCCCAGGAGTGGCAGAACCGTCCCCTTGATCCTGTTTACCTGATAGTCTGGATGAACGGTATTGTCTTTAAGGTATGGGATAACGGTAAGATCATAAACAAGACTGTCCATCTCTGTATCGATTTGAAACAGAACGATTTGAAAGAAGTCTTTGGCATGTGAGTGGGAAAATCAGAAAGTTCTTCATTCTAGATGAGGGGCCTGACAGATTTGAAAGCCCGCGGAGTGCAGGACATACTGATTACCTGCACTGACAACCTGAACGGGTTTACCGACACCATACGTGCCGTATTTCCTCAGTCTTCCACTCAAATCAGTGTGGTACATCTGATTAGAAACTCTTGTAAATATGTCATTTATAAGGATAAGAAAGAGTTTACGGCAGACATGAAGAATATCTACAATGCACCCAACAAGGAAGTTGCTGCCGCAGAACTTGACAACCAGGAAAAGGAATGGGAAGGAAAGTATCCATACGCCATACTTTCATGGAGGAACAATTGGGATGACCAGACTGTTTTCTTCCAGTTCCCGCTGGAAATCAGAAAAATAATTTACACAACCAATCTCATTGAAAATCTGAACGGAAAAATCAGAAAGTACACGAAATCAAAGCTTTCATTCCCTTCGGACGATACCGTAAAAAAGACCGTATATCTTTCGCTTATGGAGATTGAAAAGAAATGGGCAATGCCTATTTCAAACTAGGGCTTGATTATGAATCAATTTATGCTTATGTTTGAAAACAGAATCCAGATATAAGAATAAACTTACAGCTGAATCCTGTTTCCATTTACACAAAATTTTGGACAGAGTCTCAAACAAAAAATTTTATACACTTTCTTAATTCGATTAGCGTCAAATCTATATTGACTAAATCAAATACACACTATTACTCAAATGTTGTAAACTCTGTTACACCCAAAAGGGAGTTAGTACTACTATTGAATTGTACCTTTACATATCGTGTACTTATCGGATTATAAAAACGTAATACATGCTTTAGAGTACTTGGTAAATCCATAACATTAGCCTCTTCCAACCATTTACTGCCATCCCTAGAAGTATAAACAGTTAAATCATTTGCACATGTCGGAGAACCATAAAAATCAGAATAGTCCAACTTTATACCTTGCACAATTCTTGTATCATTCAAATCAAGAACTATAGTTGCAGGCAAATTCCATGTATAGCATGCTACCATACCAGTACCAGGACTAGTTTTTCCATCTAATAAACATTTTGCATCACCTGAAGTAAACCCTGTTATAGAAGAAACAGAACAAGACTGTTTAGCTATTTCTGACCAAGAATCCAACACACCATCAACAACCCCCACATTGACTACTTTTTTATTAATACCAATAGCTACCCAATTTGCAGATTCAGACTGAACTGTTTCATCTTCTGAGTAAGCTTTTAACCTTAATACTAAATCGAATGCAGCAGGAAGAGCATTCTCTTTTAAAAGATCATTACTTATAGTCCAGGAAATCTCTTTCGAAGACATTTCACCCGCAGGTATTATAATCTGCTCAGGAATTAATGATATTAAATCTAAGTACTTTTCATCTAAACCTTCTGTAATAACAGACAAAGAAATATCTTTCTGAGCAGGTTTATCTAAAACTACCGAAAAAGTATATTTCATGGGTTCTGATTCTAATATATCACCAGCAGCTAACGTACGATTAAATGTAATACTAGTATTACATTTAAAAGAAGCATGTACTTGATACGCTTCCTTTTCAATAATCAACTTATTTTCTTGAGGTTCTGAAACAATATTATAACCTTGAGCCACAGCTGCTACCCCCAATTCATAAATTTCTGATTTAAAATTCGAAGCTGCAAAACTAAAATCATCATCAGTCAACGATACTGTAACCACCGCATCTGTTTCACCTGGAGTTAATGTAATATTATCAGTACTCAATTGTACCTTATCACTAGCTATATTAGTGCAAATTGGTGTAAAATTTACTTTTATTTCTTCAGATGAAGCTTTAAAACGATATATGTAAGTTCTTGCCAAGATACCATTCAATGCCAAAGTACCATCACTTTGATATGATGCAAAAAGTTTTGCAGGCAAATTATCGCCATCCTGCATTATAATTTCAGCTCTATTTATCGGGAAATCTTTCAAATCAAGGACTTCATCATCTTGGCATGAGTGTAATGTAACCATACCCAAGACTCCTATTATTAATATATTTTGTATTTTCATGATATATATTTTTTATTTACAGATCATCTGGATAATTGGACGGATTAGGATCGTTTTTCTTATAAAAGATTGTTGGTTCTTTTAACCGTGAACCATACAGTTCTTCTGCTCCACTCAATCGTCTAAAAATAGAATTATACCGATCAGGGAATGGAGCAAATCCCATATACCAGCCATAATTACCTGCTAACAAGTGTTTCACAGTCTGAGAACTCAAGTTACTACCTACGCCTAAATTAAATTCCATGGCTAAACCGGCGCATTTCCTTTTAGACATATTACCAATAGGATAGGCTGTCCCCCCATAGTTAGGCACAACAATGTCAATCCACTCATCTGCGTCAACGCCATCTACACTATCCACTCCATACATTTGTCCATAGTCAAACACAGTTACGAGTTTATCAGGCATTGCTTGCTTCGTTTCATAACATAAACGTGCAGCAGCTTCCGTTGAAGGATATACAAATGATGGATTGTCTATATCCGGCATACCCGAATATTCATCATCATAGTTAACTCCATCCAAATTATAAGCATAGCAATATTGGGCCACCTCACGCGCAAAATCTTTTGCTCCTTGCTTAGAAAGTTGTGCCAATCCGGCCATATCGTGATTGCCAAGCAAACCTAACAATACTTTAATTCCGCGCTTACGCAAAGGTTGCAATAAGGTTTCATTGTTATCTAACAGATATTGTACATTCGGATTACATTTTACATATGGACGGCCTGCTTCAGCATCGTAGTTGATATTAGCTGCAAACAAGACAACAACGTCCCACAAGTATTTACCATTTTCCAATTGAAAAGAGAAAGCATTCAATGGATTTACGTCATTTACTTCAAAAAATAAAAATCCTTTTGGTTTGTCTTCTCCTTTAAAAGCATCTCCAAAAGCACGCATATCTTTCACCAAATAAACGCAATGACGGTTTTCTTCATCCTTAATCATAATATCAGAACTGTTGTCAGCAATAGCCAACGGCAATGCATAAGTCTTGCCTGCTTCTAACTGGTTCTCCACATGAAAAGTCAATTCAACATCCAACTGCTTACCTTTTTCTGCCACTTTCATAATACCTTCATTACCCAAAGTTACAATGTCTGCCGGTAACATTTCAAACGAAGTATTGTGCAATTCATTATACGTCTTCAAATATGTTTCATCAATCATAACTTTGGCTGAAGTTGAAGTTGACGCATTTTTTGATAAAAACATACTCACTGTAGTCGAATATTGCTCAACATACAATTCTACAACATTACTTACTCTGCCTGACAAACCATCTGCCAAAAAGACACGGTTCTCATAAATACTGTTTAATGATGATTCATCAAACTGTTTTCCAATCTCTAAATCATCAGCACAAGAAAAACATAATGATGTTCCTGCACAACACAAAATACCAAACAATAACGTATATATATCTTTTCGTTTCATATGTACAATCATATATTAAGTTTGTTATTATTTTATTTGCGGAAGTTCAACATTTACCCATGTCGGAGTACCATCTACAGCACTGATGTTGTTACCATTTCCTGTATGATCCTTTATATCACTTCCAGTTCCTTCGTTAAACTTCCAATATGCTACCAATCCTGAAGAATGCGGATCTACTTCATAAGGATTTTTTGCTATTTCCTCAGCACTACGTTGAATATTCCAAACACGTACCTCAGATATTTCACCTGGCAACCAGCGAGAATCATCCCAAGCTTTACCAATATAGCAACCATTACTTCCACTCAAATTGACACTTCCTCGTGCATTGGTATCAGCATACACCTTCACTCCATCTTTATAGTAAATGCGTTCACCTGTTGTTGCATCATAAACTACAGCCAAATGTACCCATTCATTAACCGACAGACCTGGTACTGCATTCGGATTTGGGAAATTTCCCCCCGGAGCTACACATTGAAATTGATCACGAGGACGGTCAGCGTCTCCAATACGAAGCAAGAATGTACCTTCAACTCCAAATACAGTACTCAATGCATTGTCACGTCCTGCAACCCAATCCTTGCTTCTTACCAAAGCTTCTACAGTTACTGTTTGCAAAGAATTCACATTTGATTTCCATTTAATAGGGAAATACATTTTCTCAATATTAGCTACCACATTGATCAATGCCGCACCCTTGAATATAAAATAAGCAGTTCTTTTACTATCAAGTACCTCAATATCCGCATCCGTTATTGTAACCGGTAACACATAGCGCCTTGACTTGTCCAACTTGTTTGTGTTTTTAAAGTTAACAACAACATCATCACTACTGATATCTCCTGCTTTAATCGTAACCGACTTAACCGGAATCTCATAATAATCGGCAGCCAAAACCTGAGCACTATCATTAAAAGCCAAATTATAAGCAGCAGTCAATTGCGGAGCAGCATCAAAAGAAATATTCACTTCTCTATCCAACGGCTCAGCCAATCGATAAGATATGGACCGGGTAGCTTCCGAAACAGTCTCTTTAATCAACAAATCATCCCTAACTTGCTGGGAAGTGACAAACACCTTATTATCATAATGGTGTTCATCATCAATATCATTATTTTGGCAACTTCCCAATACTAATGAGCAAAAAGAAAGGGAAGCAAACATATACTTATGTAATTTCATATCTTCTTTTATTTTGACGGGTTCATTATACTAATAACCTCACGAATTGAAGAGAACGTATTATTATAATAATCATCTTGTACATTCATAACAAACATTCCTTTTCTTTCAAATCCAGTTGACGCCTGCACATTCCACCATGCGGCTCCCTGAGTAGCTAAAGTTTTATTCCCTTCAGAGTTAACTGTATTCCAATATCCTATCACCTGATTCTTGTCATCCGGCTGCGGCAATTGAACACACGCAATAAAACGGTCAGCAGGAACAGGATTTATCCCTTCATACAGTTCTTTCGCATCTTCTCCTGCCTGAACAGCCAATAATGCCTTGACACTTAAATCATCACCATTTGTTGACAAAGCTGTTTTAAGAATAATGTAATCAGCCAACCCTATTATTCCCTGATTTTCAGCAGTAAGATATTGCACATTAGTATAAAAGAGCAACGACTTATTGGATGCTTGCTTCCACTCTTTCAGTTTGTTCAAAAAGTTTGTCTGACGAGATGTATATACCTCAAGCTCCTCACCTTTCAGGCTAACCAAAGAACGACCGGTATAATCAGCAATAATACCATCATAATTACCAGCCAAAGAAAGCATCTCATCCGTACGTTTGTCCAAATACGCCCGCGCTTCTTCTTCCGTCAAGTCAGGATTAGCTTTCTTCATCTCCTTCCATTCTTCCTCAAATTTGGAAAAATCAATACCATACACCACCTTCGTACCTTTCTCTCTGACTATTCTTATTTCGTCCAGCATATTTCCGGACAATTTATCCGGATTATTCAAACTGATATAATCAATACTGTCAGGCAAAGCGGACAATCTTTCGGCCTGTTTGGAAGGGTCTGCCACATTCTCCACAGATACTATAGTCAATTTATGCTCACTTGCTTTATAAATATTTAGATCTTTCAGATAATCAGCGTATAATTGAGGATTTTGTTCTTCAAGCGAAGGAGTATGTATATCCAAGCTCTCCACATCCGTCCAGTCCTCACAAGAACAGAATGAGAGTGACATAGTCATGCATATCGCAACACACAGTCCGCTATATTCAAATGTATTTTTCATAAACATTATCTACTTTATGTATTACTTTGTTTTTTTAGCCCACCAGAGATCGCGTCCCATATCATCCCGGCCACCCAAATAAGTAGTCACGGCATAATTTATATTTACAGGATTATCTCCATATTCCGATGCTGGATAAGGAATACGCCGCGCACCTCTTTCCGAGTCGACGATACCACCGCTCTTATTACCGGCCGTAGTAGCAGGAATCAAGTGCGGATAGCCGGTACGACGGTAATCCGCCCATGCCTCATTACCCAACTGCCAGTTAGCGATCCATTTCTGAATGATAATACGCTCCAGTTTTTCTTCTGGTGAAGCAGCATTATCCCATTTCACTGTGATTCTGGACAAGTCTCTGTCATAAGAATTCTTTCCGTCCGGATCTACATAAGTTTCAGGGCGTAAAGTCTCGTTATTCAGATATTCCTCTGCTCCGTCCGCTCCCCACTGTTCGAATGACAAGCGAATACCGGTATTGTAAAACTCACCGGCTTCACCTCCCATATTGAAATTATAGACAGCCGCTGCTTCTGCACGCAGGAAAGCGACTTCCGCAGCATTCATCCAATATAACGGATCATTCGGCTTAATATTAATTCCAGAATATTTGTGTCCGGTAGTTTCAAGCACCGGGATAATAATACCTCTACGCAATCCGACATACTCATATCCTTTCCATTCCGACTTGACAAAGTATTTTTCCCTCCGAGCATCTTCATAACCATTCATATAGCAGATAATATCGGCTGCTGCATGTGTATCTCCACCTGTCAAACAGGCGCTATTATCTTCTTCGTGAGCACTGACATGATTGTATTCCTTAGCCACATAAATAGGGTTATTCACAGAACCGGAGAAATAACTCCATGCCGCATTATCCGTATTCTGTTCGATCACACCACCGTTTTGGGGGTCAACAGCTTCTTCCGCCATCTTCTGTGCTGTCACCTTGTCAACATTGGCTATGCGAATAGCCAGACGAAGTTTAAGCGAATTGGCAAAACGAATCCATTTTTTCACATCACCCTGATAAATATAGTCAGCCGAAGCTGTCAAACGGTCATTCGGGTGCTCATTCAACACACCGATAGAATGATTCAGTTCTTCAAAGAATTTATTATAAACTTCCTGTTCCGAATCATACGGAGTTGTCAAAGAACCATCCGCCCCTATTTTAGAATACGGAATCGGTCCGTAAGCATCCGCAATACGATGCATGGCTGCAACCTTTATAATTGTCGCAATAGCCAAAGGAACCGGATTGTTCGTATTTTGTGATACCACCTCTACAATATTCAAGTTGGAATAAAGTACCGGAAGCACCTTATCACTTTTCAGAAAAACATTTGTCCAACCATCTTCAGGATTAAAGTTCGAAATCGTACGTTCCCATGATGCTTTGGAATCGGCAAAATATCCTCCCATAGGACCACCCAGCAAACAATCTGTAAACTGTGCCGTATTGACATCCGGAGAGACCACACAACCGGCAAGGTTGTTCATGGCCGAACCCAAAGCATAGTCATCGGCAGACAAGTCGCCCGGTTGGTAAGGGTTTGAATTGATATCCTCATATTTGGCGGTACAGGATGACACAACCACCATTAATGAAGCGAAAATAAATGTATTTAATATCTTTTTCATAGTCACTTTTATTAGAATTTGAAATTCAGACTGAAACCTACATTACGCAAAGAAGGCATCATGAAGTTGTCAATTCCCTGATAGAAATTATCTGTCGATGCCACAGCCTCCGGATCGAAAGGAGCCTTGTTGTAAATCATCCACAAGTTGCGACCTATCAATGAAACTTTGATATCACAGATATTAGCCAGCCATTTTCTCGGAATAGTATAACCTATCGAAGCCTCCTGCAAACGAACGTTGGTAGCCGAATAAGTATAATACTGCGGCACAGCGGTACTACCTACTGTTGTATACCAATTCTCCGGATTAATTCTGTCATTTCCATTAATCAATACAAAACCATTATCACGCGCATCGGCTGAAGCCTCGGAAACGCCAAACTTATCAAGTACAGCCTGTGTTCTTGAGAATACTACACCACCCAAACGAGCAGAAATCATGAATCCTACATGGAAATTCTTCCACATAAAGTTGTTGCGCCATGCAAGATTTCCCTTCGGCAATACACTTCCCAACTTGATATAAGAATCGGGATTATCTATTTTCTGAGTATATACATTATTCGATTCATCCATATAAATAGCACCGTTAGCATCACGACGTAAATCGGTACGTGAATATAAATCTCCCATGCTACCACCTTCACGCAGGATAAAACGTAAATCTGCATACCCGCCCATATCAAGTGAAGGTATGGAGAAAAGCTCCCCGGTTATAGGATTGATGACATTGTCCGCCAAAGATTCAATCTTGTTCTTATTCATTGAATAGGTCAAACCACTCATCCATGTGAAATTACGCCATGTATTTTCAAAATTCAGAGCAAGCTCTATACCTTGATTGCGTACGCTGCCGGTTTGAATATACATTTTTGAATATTTATTAATCGGAAGTTGCGGATTAAAAGTCTGATTTTCAGTTTTTGCATTATAATAAGTAGCATCCAACTCAAAATATTTCAAGAAACGAGCATTAAAACCGATTTCAAAAGAATTAGTACGTTCCGGTTTCAATGAATACATCGGATATTGAGTCAGTACGCTCCATTGATTGGCAGAAGTACTCCATTCGTAGCGCGGATTGGCAAGATAACGTTGAAAAGCCGAACCGACAGAGGCGAACGAACCACGAAATTTAAGATAAGACAAATAATCTTTATTCAAATTAGGCATCAGTTCTGAAAGAACAACAGACAAACCTACTGACGGGTAGAAGAAACTCTTTGATGTAGAATTAGGTCCGGCTAATTGTGAAGGCCAGTCGTTACGTCCGGTAAGTGTCAAATAATAAGTACTCTTATATCCCAATTCAGCAGAAGCATAAATAGACTGAGTCTGCTCTCTCCATCCTTCTTGCAGACGACGGGCTTTCTGGCTCAAATTCTGAATAGCGAAATAATTGGTCAAACCGACCTGCTCACCCGGAAATGCATCACTGCCATCAGCAATTCCACCACGGACGGTCATTTGATCTGATCGCACATCAGTAAATGATCCACCGATATTAGCACTCAGATTCCAGTCTTCACCAAAGTCCTTATTGATACTTACCAAAAAATCTGCATACAATTGTTTATCCGAAGTCTTGGTTATACCATACAAACCACTAGAAGAGCCTTCCGTAAGCTGTGTATTGGTAGAAGCATAAAATTTCTCTGTATAATCATTATTGGCATTATCCAGACTTACGCGTCCTGAAACAGTCAGCCAATCCAATATTTTATAATTCAAACTTGCGCTCAACATATAACGGTCTTTCTTATTCTCACGCAAGTTGCGGTAATTCACCCAATATGGATTCTGCATCGTCATTGCAGCATCACCGATTGACCAATTCTGAAGATAAACTTTACGTGCCGGATCATACAGTTCGTACAACTTCGCATCTTCCCAGTCATTACCGCGAGGATACAGGTAAGCTCCCACTAACGGGTTATTATATTCTCCCTGGTTCACCATATTACGGTCATTTTGCAAAATATAGCTGGCGGCTATATCGAGAGTCATCTTGTCGTTCAAGAAAGAAGTGGTATTGCGTACACTGAAATTATAGCGGCTGTACTTATTATTAGGAGTAATACCTTTTGAATTGATGGCAGCAGCCGATGCATAAGTTTGATTTTTTTCTGTACCGGTAGAGAAAGAAACACTTTCCGTGTTGATAATACCAGTCTGGAAGTAATCAGACTTAGGATCATAGCCATGATAATTAGCCACTGTTAATTTTTCTCCCCAACTACGATCTGAACCATCCAGGAAGCTTCCTCCTACACCGGTTCCATAGCGGGTTTGGAAACGAGGCATTACGAAAGGCTGATTGAACTCCATACTTGAATTTACAGATATGCTAACCTTACCGACTTTTCCTTTTTTAGTCGTAATGATAATAGCACCATTGGCAGCTTCCGAACCATACAACGCAGCGGCAGCGGCACCAGTCAGAACTGACATAGATTCAATATCATCCGGATTGATATCTGCAATAGGCTCGGTAGCTCCTTGAGAATCAAATTCTTTTCCCCCACCTTTACTACTACCGGCAAACATCGGGACACCGTCTACTACGTACAATGCATTGGAAGATTGCATGATGGATTTTGTTCCACGCATTACAACTTTAGATACGCCTCCGACTCCTGATGAAGAAGCATTAATTGTGACACCTGCCACTTTACCGTTAAGGGCATTCACAAAGTTGGCATCTTTATGTTCCGTCACCGCATCTGTATTAACCTGCTGTACATTATAGCTTAATGCCTTTTCTGCACGCTTGATACCCAATGCAGTAACAACAACTTCGTCCAAAGTCTGAATATCCTCTTTAAGGATTACATGGATAGAAGATTGAGTACCGACCTTTATTTGTTGTGAAATATAACCTATATAAGATATATTCAAAATTTCATTTTTAGCTGCTTCGACAGTAAACTCTCCATTGATATCACTGATCGTTCCCTTACCTGTGGACATTGCAGCTATATTAACTCCAATTAGAGGCTCACCCGCTTTGTCTACAATAGCCCCCTTCACTGTTACTGTGGTTGAACCATTATTTACCTGATCTGGTTTTGTTAAAATAATTTTATCATTGACTATTTCAAAATTAATATGCAGTGGGGGCAATGCTTTTGTCAGCAATTCATCAATAGTAACTTGTTTAACTTGAACCGATATTTTTTGTTCCAAATCAAGATTATTATACATGAATGTATAATTCGTCTTCTGTTCGACTATCTCAAGAAAGACTTTAAGCGTTTGTTCTTTCAAAGATAAATCTATTCTTTGAGAATTTTGGGCACTCAAAGACTGAAATATCAATAAGAAAAAAAAGACATTAACAAGTATCTTTTTTGTTATTTTTTCCATAATATTATGACTAAGTAAAAAAGAAATGATTAATTTAATATATATTTTAATTTATATTTTCACTTATATCTGATGTTCACCTCCTCTCCGTTTATCTGGTAATCAATTGCTGTTATTCTATTTATTAGATCTAATATTTCTCTTAATGATTCACTTTTCAGAACAAATCCATATTTAACAGACGAATTCAAATTTTCTACGTGAATATTTACTCCATACCATTTTTCCAACTTCGTAAACACTTCTACCGCCGGAGTGTTTTCAAACCTAAGCATATTCTGTGTCCATAAACACTCCATCTCAACATCACAGGGAAATAGTTTCCATGATTGTCTGTCTCTCGGTATCTGTACCTGCTGCCCAGGTTCTAATTGTACACTTTCTACAGCATTCTCCACTGTGACAACTCCTCTGAGCAAAGAAACGGTTGCCATTTCTTCGTCCGGATAGGCAGAAACATTGAAAGCTGTACCGTGTACCACTACATTAATACCTTCTGCTTTAACAGTAAAACTATGCTCATCATCTTTGGTCACATCAAAAAAAGCCTCGCCTTTGAGAGTCACCTCACGGTTATCACGATTGAATACGGAAGAATAGCTAAGATAAGAATCCGAATTAAGCCAGACTTGGGTTCCATCCGGAAGGAATATTTGTGTCTTTTGTCCTCTTTCTGCAAATACGGTAAAGACATCCCCTTGCCTGTTGTACTTTTCTGAAAAGTAATAAAATGAAGCAGCCGAAACAAGAAGCGGTATCAAAATTGCAGCCGCAATTCGTGCCCAAGAAAAATTATGTGAAGGCCTGTTGTCTGTTATCTGATTTCGAATATTATTAAGAACTCTGAATTTAACAGTATCATCCATCACCGGAACTTGCAGGTTTTGCTCTTCCCACAAAATATCCAATACAGAGTCCATAGTCTCATCCGTTGCTCTTTGAACTTCAGATTTAAGGACTGTATATTCAGCAGGACTAACTTTTTCATGAAAAAACCGCCTTAACAAAACTTGGAGCAAATTATTTTTCATATTTCCATTTTTAAGAAATACGCAAATAGCTCCGACTAGTCCCGACCAAATTTATATGTTACAAAACATAAACTTAAATTCGTTCCTTAATAATGCAATAATAAGACTAATAACAAATAATGCAAGGGAGATAATTCTAATTTTAAAGTCTTCAATGCAAGAGTCAATTGATTCTTTACAGTTTTTTCTGAAATAGCCATTTTTTCGGCAATATCTTTAATCGAACATCCTTTTTCACGGCTCAACTCAAAAATAGCTAATTGCTTACTGCTAAGTTTCTTTTTAGCCTCATTTAGTTTATCGAGAAATTCATCAAAATATACTTTATTTTCTGTATCATTTTCCGTATAATTCTGATATGCGTCACTTTGAATATAAACTTCAAATTCAACACTATCAATTTTCTTACGAAATGAATCTATGATAAGATTGTGTGCAATAGTATAAAGATAGGATTTAAATGAAATCTCTAAAGAAAGATTTTCTTTAGTTTGCCAAATTCTCAAAAAAGTTTCTTGTAAAATGTCTTCAGCATCATTAGGATCTTTTGTTAATTTTAATATAAAACCATAAAGTAAGTGTGCATAAATAAAATACAAACGAGTAAAATCTTCATAAGAACCTTGTTTTACCTTTTTTATTAATTTTACATGTAAATTATTTTCAACAATCATAGCTAAAGATTTAGGTATTTATAAATTATAATTTTTTACATTGTTTCATTTATACACAATCATTACAAGTAATATTTTGCAAATATTATAATTCAAGACAAAGAATTGTGCTAATAATTACTGTTTTTAGTTAATATATAATATCTAAGAACACTAGTAACTAGTTTCAGGATAAATTCAGATAATCTGATATTAACATGAGTTCAATATAACATTACACCCATTTAATTAACGTGAGTCCGATATAAGACAAAAAATATTGCACAGATTGAACATTCCAGACACAGGGCATCCAACAACTTTATAGCCAATATCATTTCAACTATTGCTGCCTACTATTTTGATAAGATGCCTGCCATTGATGTGATTTTTATCAAGGACAGGCAACTTGTGTCATTTTAAGTTATATCGAACTCACGTTAAATAATTGACTATAACGACAATCGAAATTCCCTTATTTACTGATTTATATGTGAAGGGATTTGATTTTATGTTGTAAGTAGTTTTTTTTTATGCATAAAACAAATCATTTGCAACAACGTCATGCCTTATGCCCAAAGAAAGTACTTGGCACTTGCCAAATGAGTTTAATAGAGTTTTCTCTCCAGCTTAATCCTGCGTAAACAAACAGTTTCAGTTAGGGGTATTTAGTGAGTTTTATTGGTAATGACTATTATCGCAAATCGACGATAATCAGCAAGAAATGCAATAATAAACTATCGCAAAATATTATTTTATCGTTCTTAGGAAGCTAGCGCTATTCTTATTAATGAAGCAAAGAACATACTTATAACTGTACTTGCTGCAACGTCTGTAATAAATGGACAGATGACACTCGGTGCAATGAGTACATAATAGGGCAATTAAATTCTCCCATTGAACAGTTTATGTCTTTAATATACTCCTTACAAGATGTAAAAATTTCTCTTGAACGAATCAACGAAATTCATGAAAGTAAAGATGAAGAGTCACAAATGTATCAGGCGAAAAAAATTGACTTTGAGAAATCTATTCGAATAGAAAATATAGATTTTAAGTATGATCCCTTATTCTTTATATAGACAAAATTATTTAACCAGTTCAGAAATTATAGACCATTTATCCAACTTCTCCTCAAAAATAAGGCTACAGGTATTGGATGTTGAAGAAAGCAATATAATTTTCCAGTTTATGAAAAGCGTTATACAAAGAGGTTTATTCTTTCCCTTATACTCCCAATACTATATTTGCATCAATATTCAACTTCCGACTTATTTCTCTCGCAACTTTCAAGGTTGGCTCACACTTCCCGGAAATATAATCACTGAGACGTGAAGGGCTGACACCTACTAATTTTGCAAGTGACTTCTGATTCAACCCCATTTCATACATACGAAGCTTAAGAACATCAACAAGTGAAGGTTCTCCTAAAGAAAAATGTTCTTCGGAATAATCGGCAACTAAATTAGACAGAAGTCCTAATTCTATGCTGTTTGGGTCATTCAAAGGAGTATCATCTTTCACCAATGGAAGAAGTTCCTCCACTCTTTTCACTGCCCATTCATACTGGGTTTGATTTTCTATCTTTGTCATAATCCTAAATATTAGAGCAATCTATTTTATCATATTCTTTATGAGTACCAATAAAGCGAATATACACAAACTGAATGGTGAATTTAATCACTACTACCAAGCGATAGTTGTTACCTTTGATATTGAAAACATAACGTTGATTACCTACATTATCAACGCTATTAAACGTTTTCTTAATATCGGCAAAACAAGTCCATTTGCTTCTTTTCACAATAGTAGTCCATTCTTGCAAAGCAACCCTTGAATCAGGATGATTCTCTGCATATTCTTTTAATGCTTGTTCGGTAAATATTCTCATTGGTTACTCAATTATCCAAGGACAAAGATATATGATATAATTCTATAATTCAAAATAATATTCTAATATTTATAATTTGAGGTGCAAAAAAAATAGCGGCCACTCCGAGAAATCACCGCTAATTATTCTATTTCTCTTGTTACAAAATTATAAGCCTCATAATCTTTTGGGCTAAGAAGCTGATTACAAAAAAGGAGACAGTACTTCATTATCCAGCTTCCTTATTCTATTATTAATCGTAATACCTGAATCAACTCTTTTCTATTCTGACACTCACCAATTTCTGTATTCCCATTATGATCCATACAGATACGACAAAAGGGGCGGTCAGAGTGGTAATCCCCAAGTTCATCCCTATAATCTGTAAGATAACGGACAGCAAGACTGAGCATGAAGCCCATACAAGACTTTTCAGAGTTCTATCTCCTAGCGCAATGGCACACAATACACAGTTATAGCCCATCAAGCCCATATTCACCGTATCAGCATCTATTCCTAGCAAGATAGCCAAAGGGATAGGGAGAAGTACTCCAATTACAGTATAGAAAGCAGCAGTCCGCGAATTTACAAGAATACCGACAAGAAAGAACAGGCCGGTCCAGATATTCCCTTGAAACATTACCTGACCGATGCTAAAACAGAGGGTCTGAAAGTAATTAATCCTTTGTGTAGTATCATTAACCGCATCAGAAACCAACAGAATATCAGGCATTATCCAGGCGCAAAGTCCCAATAATCCCCATACAGAAAGGATAAAGGGTGCTGTAAATCCGGGAAGTGAGCTTTGCAGGTTGAAAAGTCGTGATATCCAGGTTGAAATACATGAAGCCACTGCCATCAATAATAAGGAACCAATCGACAACTCCATGAAAACTCCGACTGCTATTCCCACCAATGTACCGTTAAAACCATACAGACCGTTCTTTATATCATCACGTCCATAACCGGAGAAATAAGCTGTCAATGTACTTATTATATTACCACCCAAAGCCAATATTCCCATTTCCCATGAATTCAGGAATATCCCGATCAGCATCAACAGACCGGACAACGCATTATTCTGGAACATCACTTGCCCTATTCCACGACCCAAAACAAGCAATGAGTTATCCACCGAAACTATTTTCATAGATCAATTAATCAATCTAAAGAAAAGTCTTTGGATGGTTTGAAATGGGGAATATCATGGGCCGGAACAATTATGGTAGTATTCTTTGCAATATTCCGGGCCACTTTCTCAGCACGGTGTTTCAATGTAAAGGAACCGAACCCTCTCAGGTATACATTTTCTCCGTTGACCAGTGACTTTTTAACACTCTCCATGAATCCTTCCACTATCTGAAGTACTTCTTTTCTGTCTGTTCCCGTTTTCAGGGAGATCTCATTTACAATTTCTGCTTTTGTCATAATCAAGTTCTACATTAAAAGGGATTGCAAAGATACTGAATTTCATCCAATACCAGAAAATATCCGGATATGATAAGGGTTTTACTTACTCTATTCTGAATTCTGCCACCATAAACCATTTTTCTTTAGAATCATAAAAACCTATTTCCTTATATACCCTATAGTTTCCAGGTCTGTTATCATTAAAAAGAGGATAAAGACTTGCTGTAAATTGATATTTTTCCCCTTGTCCAACTCCAATGCCTATATCAGTCCAAGCATTGTTGCCATTCAGTAACAGCCATTGATTGCCTTCTTTACGTGCCACCATATAATCTTCTCCAAAGAACAGGACTTTGGAATTATTATTATTCAGACTCACCGACACATTTTTCGTGCCTACCGGATAAACAGCTCTGTCTGCTTTCATAGATATTTGCAGAGTATCCAAGAATGCAGGTGCTGTAAAAGGTGTTGCCGATTGAATTCTTCCATGATTGACAGCCGAATAACTAACAACTTTTCGCCTGAACATTTCCTGAAAATACAGTGAATTGTTCATTAATGATACTCCAATAGTATCATTGTCATAAATACTTGTACTTTGAATGTTTTGTGCTGTAGTATCTTTTTCATCATTCATTCTGTCCATCCAATAATCATCAATCCGTTTTCTGATTTGTTCAACTCCTTTCGTATCCACCATTTCAAATTCAGCATAAGCCACTTTCGTATTCCTATTGAAGGATTTGTAAACACGATATTTCCCTGGACGATTGGGCACTTCAGAAGTATAAAGCCTGATTGTCTGCTCATGAGTGGGATAGTCCAATGGAAATATCCATAAAACATCATTCCTGATTGGGTTGGTCGGTAGTGCTTCCCATTTTTTCAGCCTTTCATTGTAATAGGTAAGACTGTAATCTTCACCACAGCCATATTCATAACGGGAGTGGTTGGTTATGAATACTTTTACTTCTGTTGTCGATAACGGATAATAGTCATATTCAGCACGCATTGAAAGGAAAACAGGGCTTATGGCTTCTCCTCGAGGAATATCCCGTGGTATAGGACTCAACACTATATTTGCAGTCCGTCCGAGAGAATCCTCTTTTATCGGAATGATTTCAGGGCCGAATGTGATATCCGACATTATATTGAATTCCAACAGTGGGGAAGCAAAAACGTTCTTCTTGAATGCCGATTTAAAAACCTCAAAAGAATCTTCCGGTATATCCAGGAAGTCAATGGTTACTTTGTCTTTGGTCAGACCTGCTCCTGAACAATGAAAGCGTTGTTGCAGGATGGTATCGGATTTAATAATGCTGTCCACATACCGATGTAAAGCACATAGTTCCTTTTGCAAACGAATGCTGTCTGTTTTATCTCCCTGTCCTTTCCTGGAAGAACCGGAATGGCAAGAGCAAAATAGTATCAATGATATAAAGAGTAAATATTTCATCGTTATCTTCCATTGGGTTAATATCACATCGCCTTATCAAGTTATTTCTGATGTCACCCGGATGAGGTTATTTCAAATTCCGCATAGGCTACTTCTTTGGCATCTCTACAGAATGTTTTATAAATTCGGTATTTCCCCGGACGATTGGGTATTTCAGAAGTATGGAGTTTGATTGTCTGCTGATGAGGGGGATATTGGGGAAGCAATGCCCAACCAATATCCTCAATAGTTGGATTGGCAGATAATATTTCCCATTGTCGTTTGCTGCCATTATAAAAAGCAAGGCTGTAGTCATTTCCACAAGTGTACTTTTGCCGGGAGTGATTGGTGACAAATATCCTCACTTCTGTAGTTGACGGCGGATAGCAGGCATATTCAGTTTTCATGGAAAGCGAATCGGGATTCATGTTTTTCCCGATTGGAATATTACGGGGTACCGGATGCAATGTCTGTGTCATTGATTGTGGGGTTTGGGGAATCTCTTTTGTTTTATCCAGCCTGAAAGTTACCGGAACTGTATATTTCACCTTTACAGCTTCCCTTTCAATGTTCCGGGTTTCCATTGAGGAAGCGTTTTTATGATACGTAATGCCTCTTTATCTAAAAAAGGATCAACACTTCTCACTATGTTAGGTTCTGTTATGTGACCGTATTCATCTACAATAAATTGAACAGTAACCCTTCCTTGTATTCCTTTCTTTCGTGCTTCTGCCGGATATTGCATATTACCGTTGATGAATTGCAACAGTTTATCCATACCACCGGGAAATTCTGGCATTTGGTCGACTACATTATAGATTGGTTGCCCTACAATTTCCTCTTCCGGCGGTAAAGTATCTTTCTGCCGGTTATCGGAATGCCTTCCCAAAAATTCAATAGTATTATTCTGCAATTGGAATTCAGCCATTAAAGTATATTTCCTGTTATATCTTCTTATTGTAAGAAAGAAGCGATAACGGCCGGGAGCATGTCTGAACAAATACGCATTATAATAATGTGTATTGCCCTGAAAAAGTACAGTTTCTACATCAAATGCAACAAGCTGCATGGGAGCTTCTCTCCATGTACCTTTTTCATCCTCATAAGTGTAGTTGTAATATCCCCCAAAGCTAATGTCAGTACCACTATTGTTATGTAATACAAAAGTCACTTGTTTCTGTCTGGTGGAATATACAGGGTATTCGGGATGCAATGACAATCCGAGGGTATCATTTATTCCTATGCTATTGTTTATAGTATCTACAATCGGATTATGTTTAGGCTTGCTTGTACACCCGACCATCAAAACACAGAGCAGTATGATTACAAATATCGTTTTCATGGCATACTTTCATTATTTCGGGTAATTTGACTGGTGGGAGATTCAAATCTTATCGGGAACGTGAACCTTACTTTCAGATTCACTCCATGCTGATTACCGGGTTTCCATTTTGGCATTATCGAAACGATACGTAATGCCTCTTCACATAAAGCAGCATCAGCACTCAGTACAGGATTGATGCTACGGAGAATTTTGGGCTGTATCACACTTCCATCCTTGTCTATAACAACCTGTACAATAATCCTGCCTTCCAGTCTGCTTTGTCTTGCAGCTTGTGGATACCGGATATTCTGTCTTATAAACTCCATCAGTCCAGGCATACCACCAGGAAACTCAGGCATATTCCGAACAACATCAAATATATCATCCTCGCCTGAAGGTGCCTTATAATCCGAAGACCGTGCGGGGCCTACTGGAACAGGTTTGTTTCTGTATGAAACCTGATGAGCGGTATAGGCTTCAAACCATTGTTGGACTGTATAATAACATTCCTCGTTCTCATTATAGACCCTGATTTTCAGAAGATAATCACCCGGTTGACAGTTATCAGGGAAATCAACATCTATCTCTGCTGTTTCCCCTTTTTCAAGACAAAGGACGACAGACTCCTTATCCACGTCCTTATCGAGAATCTTATGTAAATTCTTCTGTTTGCCCTCCAGATAGAAATCAGCTTCACCTTTATATATCAGATTATATTTAAGACTGACAATGGAAATATAAACCTTGCCTCCGGAAATGCTTGTACCATTTACTATGATATCCTCACTTCTTTCACGGTTTATCCGGTTTTTATGCTTGCCAAAAGAAGCTTTGAACACTCCTTCTGTATCATCTATTAGATAACCCCATTTCAAGCCTGATACTGCTTTCTCTGTGGAAGGGGTAGCATTTGCAGAAGGGATATACTTAATCTCTACAACTGTATCTTGGGGAACTTGCTTAGGCCCTTCTTCAACTATTATGGGTTGAGTCCGGCTGTTTCCTTCAGGTAATACAGTATAGAGCCCCTGTTCATCTTTCAATACTTTATGACTGCCCGATTCCAGCCATTTGTTCCACTCATTGAACAAATCGGATATGAACAGGTACAACTCTTCTGAAATATGAATATCTTTACCGGATTTGATATTGAATTTCAGTCTGTCATTCTTTACAGTAAGAAACTTCCTGCATCTATCCAACGCTTTCAGATAAACAATCTGGTTAAAGGCGTAGTTCTTATTGAAACCTTCTCCTGTATACATATCTATTGCAGCATAGGACATTATCCCTCTTATTCTAAGGAAAGTGGTATCGGTTATGGAAGCCTTATACCTGTTCGCCTCTTTCCATAAATTCTCTCCCTCCAGTTTTATCAGGCTGTCCGTTTCATCATCTATAAGAGATATTTCCTCAAAGAGCGTGTCGGTAACATCAGCGTGGTTCTCTTTATTACTTTTTCCATTACAACCGGTCAGAAAAAGACAACATACTAGAATATATAGCATCTCTGTTTTCATATGTCTATAGTATTAATGCTACCTCCCATTGATCTATGAAACGTCCTTAAAGATAGAGATATTATCTGAATTTTAATTTCTATTTCTCAATATCCTGCTTTAAAACAGTTCTTTTTTTAGCAGGAATAAGATATAATCAAGAGTTTGGCAGAGCCTGAAGTATGGAACGAAGTGGAATGTAATACATAACCATCAGAAGTAAAACAAAGCAGAACAAGGCAACAGAGACGGTTGCCAACTCATTACCTGAAATGGGGTGATTATTCTAATCTTTTTTATTCTAAGAGGTTACAAATCATATACAGATTTAACCAAAAACATTGCAGGCTTGACTTATTATATCCAATTAAACAGCAAACAGACAAAACGACCTCCTCATCTTCTCCACTGTAGAAGGAACGAAGTACCCTAAGACCTCTATTCTCCAATTGACATTTATTCTCTTTCCTCAACTGTTTCTACCTGATGGATGGGAATGCAATAATCACATAATGTCCCATGCCTTCCTGTCTTCAGCCGATAAAATACAATGGTTTTCTGCTGTCCTATCCGATATTTGCAGCAGGTCAGGATTTATGGTATCTACGGCTGGTCATAAAAAAGGCTATGAAAATATGATACTGTATACTTCCGGATTATGGACTTTTAACCGGACTCTCTATTGTAACTGTTCATCATGGACCGGAACGGATACATAGTGTGTTGTTGAATATTTTATCATCCTTTCCATGCCGTATGTACCCGATGAATCATGAAGGAACAGGCTTCTCTATGTCATATATGGTGTGTATGCGTTTTACACACTCTAAGGATAGATAGCTTTTATTATGTAAATCATTGGTGTGTAATCCAATAACCGTAGTATGCTGAATTCTGCGACAACTGATACTTTGAAGGTTTTACACCCCTGAAAGCTATATTTACCCCCTTGGAATTAGTATTCACACACCCAGAACAGAATATCCTCTACCTCATCAATAAACATTGATAGCTTCTTCATGCAAGAGTTAACTGAAAGCCAATTGTATAATAACTATAAGATGTCTATTATACTACTCACTCAGGCGGCGTGAGCCTACAACAAACGAAAGAAGAAAGATATACAATAATTTCATGCAACTTTTTTTCTTAAAATGAGAGATTTTACTTAAAAGGAATAGATTGCATAAGGAAAAATATTGATGCATTCTGTTAACTCTCCATTGGTCAAATTGAATACCGAAAATGTTGCATATGTAAAATCAGTAATAGACCAATGAGCCAGCACATGACACAGTTTATTTTACACTATTTAATAGACCAGTATGACACGATTTATTTACTTCAGAGCTTAATAAAATAATTCATATTTATAACACATTGTCTTCCAGTCATGTATTACATTCTCACTACATTGGCTCCGCCTTACCCCTTTACTTATAATTTATAGATTTTTCTAAGGAGAAACGGAATTACTTTTTCTTCTTGCCTATCATTTCTAATATATAGAGTAATGGATTTTTGGTAATAAGAGGAGTTAATTGAATATCATTTTCTTAAGTTATATTATTCGGCAGCCATATCATTAAAATACATCATCCGTCCGACCAGTACTGAGGCAAAGCTATCATGGACTGAAATAACCGGAAAAAGATCAGCCCCCATAATACAGGTTGATCTTTCTTTTTCCCACTTCCTCAATATCAAGTTCTATGTTCTGCTCCCCAAGACAAGCCAATAGTTCAACCGTTTCCTCAGCAACCTCCTTATCTATCTCTATCACAACACCTTCACCGACAGATACCTTACAAACGCCTCCGGTAGCAGCAATCCTTTCAAGAACAATTTCGGGAAAAACTCTGTTCTGAATCCTTCCGGCTATCAACAATGAATTTCCGACAACCTTGTCAGAAACTATTATACTGTCAGCCCTCATCCTAAAAGCCGACATCAATTCATTCATATCTCCGACTGTAACCATAACGGGAGACAAAGATAATAATTTTTTATGTTAACGGGGATGATGGATAAGGTCTTCTGTTATAGTTCAACCTGCAAAGCTTCGTATCCATTCCGGAGTTTGGGAATTATAACATTAGAGTTGGCTCATTCTCTTCTTTCTTCCCTCCCTCAAGAGAAGAGGGGAAAGCGGAAAGGGGAACCTCTAAAACCTAATTTTTTACTGATTTCTGGATAGATGAAATTGAGAAAGTTATAAAAAATAGTCTTTTCCCCCATTTCCCTATCTCTTTTCCTCCTTGAGGCGAAATAAATCAGCCAATCGGTTATCCGCCTTTCGTCAAATTACGTATCTTTACCGACAAACTATCAATATACAGCCTATGAAAACGCAAATACCTTTTTGCCATGTAACCCTATTAACACTTCCGTCAGTCGTGTCGATGCTTGCCATACTACTTTTATTGGCTGGATGTCAGCATAAATCTGTTGCAACCCACCGTAAAAACGGATGGTATCATGTAACAGGCAATCCCAATGACAGCCTTTCTTTAGAGCCTATCGTTACTACGAAAGATTTCAGTGTTTTACGATTAGATTCGGATGCTTTTGGTAAATATGTAATTTCTGGACAGATAAATCCATATTATATGAACCGATGGGCGGAAGAAACAGAAAAAGCCATTGGAAAACAGATCGCTTTTGTGTTTAATGATTCAGTGATAAGCAACCCCACTGTAAATATAAGGATTGAGAGTGGTAATTTTGCCATAACCTCTTATTGTGACACTCTACTGCCGGGAATTTATGAGGAACTGAATAAGGAAATCAATCCTTCTTACTCGGATAGTTTGACAGGACTTGCTACTGTCCGGTTATGGAAGGAAGCGAGAGAATTTAAAAAGACTCTTACGGACACGACCTTTTTGAAAACCAAAGGTATAATGTCTTATGTCGCTATTGATGCTATGAATGGCAACGGATTTAATCCGCATTATGCCTATAATCAAGTCGTTTATCTCAAAGCTTTGGATAGAGCAAGAAAGAAAATATCCATAGAGAATGGGCATGTAATTTTCCCTTGTCAACGTGGTAAAGATTTGAATATATCAGATGATTTATTTCTGTTTATACAATCCTTATTTAAAGAGTGGAATCAATGGCTGAATACCGGCAACTATCAGTTGGTCAAAGATGAAAATGGTTTGTATACTGTTGAACCACTTCCTAAAAAGAAGGATAAGAAGGCTTCTGTTTCTCTTTCTTCTGCCAAGTCTGAAAAACAACCTATAACGGAAGAACCTTTTCCTTTGAAACATATCATTTATAAGTAATTTCCCTATTTTTGAGAAAAAAATTGATTTTGGGACATACTGCATTAGTTGTAGGCTCACGCCGCCTGAGTGAGTATTATTAAGATATAAACAATAGTGAATCATATAATCTGCTTCCAGTTTACTTTTCAATCCATGCAATGCAAAATACAGGGAAACAAGTGACAATTCCACTGAACTAGTCTGCATTGAAATGGTTGCCGGAAAGGAACGGAAACAAGCCAGGATAAAGTTTTTTAGATTGACAGGGATCGGCAATTGTAACAAACATCTTAAGAAGATGGCGGTAAAAGCCAAAATAGATAAAACATCAGCTATCATCTTGCGAGACATATTATTGATTTTTTTCGCTGATAACAAACGATTTACAGAATCATAAATTACGGCAGGTAACGATTTAGAAACAAGCGAAGTTCCCTTATCTGTCTTATTCTGCATTATTGAAAAGAACGCTTTATTATTAATACAAAGATAAATATCTTTTTTGAATTAAACAGCGAATTTAATAAAAAGAAACAACCTTAACAAAAAACATAGGTACACACAATTCACAAACCCTAAAAATCATTAACTTTGTAGTAGTATTAAATTTATTGTTCAGTAAATCATAGTAAAAGTAGCATATGGATAATGTTTTATTCCCTTCACTATATGAAGAAGATTATATTCTTCGCTCATTGGGAAGCATTGTAACTCAGCCAGATGTGGCATTGACAGAGCTCGTTGCAAATGCATGGGATGCTGGTGCATCGCATGTTACATTATCCATCCCTGAGGAAAAGAATCAATTACTATATATTGAGGATGATGGTGTTGGTATGTCTGAATCAGAATTTCAACACCATTGGATGACACTGCGTTATAACCGTTTGAAAGAGCAAGGGCGGAATGTAATATTCCCTAATGGAGAAAAGGGTAATAGATGTGCCTTTGGCCGAAATGGTGTTGGAAGACATGGTTTATTCTGTTTCGGAAATGAATACAAAGTAATTACCATAAAAGATGGTAAAAAACTAACATTTAAAATAAAGCCTAATGTAAAGTCTCAACCATTTGCGGTTATAGAAAAGAATGAAGAATCTAGTACGGGAAATGGAACAAGACTGGAGGTCGTTGTTACCAAGAATCTTCCTGCAATTAACAAAATCTCTGAAATTTTATCTGCAAGATTTCTTCACGATCCACAGTTTAAGATTACCGTAAATCACAGAACCTTAGAATTGGAAGACTTGACAAGAGAAACAGAACCTGCGGAGATAGACATAGAAGGAACAAACATTCACCTTACAGCATACTTTATTGACTCTACAAAAGCTGGAAGAAAAAGCATATTTCAAGGAATTGCTTTTTGGCAGTCAGGAAGACTTGTGGGTGAGCCATCTTGGTCCCTTGGTCGAAATTTAGTTTTAGACGGAAGAACCTCTTTAGCTAAAAGATACACATTTATTATAAAGTCAAACGATTTAGCAGAATACATAAAAGAAGATTGGAGCGGTTTTAAAGTATCAGATGAAATTGAAAAGGTGTATCAAGTAGTAGAAAACTTTATAAATGATTCGTTTGAGAGTGTTGCCCTCGCTACAATTTCAAATGTAACAGAAAATCTGGATATTCCTATTAAGCAGTCACTTAAAAAAGTTAATCCTTTAGTCCGAGAGGAGGTAAAAAGTGTAATAACAGAAATAGTTAAGACGAATCCTAAAGTTAAACAAGAATCTGTTAATCTTGTTGTTCAGACTATTATCAATATGGAAAACTCCAAAAACGGACATGAATTATTGGAGAAACTATCTACATTAAGTTCAGATGATATTGATGGTTTAAATAGTTTGTTAAGCAAATGGACAGTAAGTGACGCGTTAGTTGTTCTTAATGAAATTGACAGAAGACTTTCAATAATAACAGCTATTAGAAAACTCGGAAAAGACAAAACAACGGATGAACTACATGTTTTACATCCAATGATCGCTGAATCAAGATGGTTATTTGGCCCTGAATATGAGTCATCTGAATATATATTCAATCAACAAATGAAGACTGCTGTTGAGAAGATATTTACAGATGTCAAATATTTAACGTCAGATGCAAATTACAAAAAGAGACCAGATTTAATTTGTTTGCCTGATAGTACTGTTGGAGTAACTGGAATAGAAGACATACCATCAGACCTAGGATTAGTCAAGGTGCGTAAGTTGTTACTTATTGAACTTAAAAAAGGAGGATTTAAGATTAAAAGAGAAGAACGCAATCAAGCACAAGGATATGTAGAGGATTTATTAAGTTCTAATTTAGGTGTTGACTGCCAGATTACAGCTTATGTTGTTGGTGATTCTATTGCTGACAATTTAACATCACCTACTAAAATCGGAGAAAATGGTAGAGGTACTCTTTTTGTTACAACATTTGATCAATTAGTGGATACAGCAGAAAGGCGAATGTTTGGGCTTAGACAAAAGATAGCATCTCGGTATGACGATGTCCCTGGCATGGATTTATACGCACAAATTAAGTTAAACATATAATTTAATAATTAAAAGTGTTAATTTTAACAATAAAGACAAGTATGAATCAGTTATATTTGCATGCATAAATAATATAATTCATTTAAAAAAGCCTCTAATTTTCAATGTTTGTGAGTATTAAGCGGTTAAAAGCAATTTTCAGCTTAACCCAACAAAGCATTCCTTATATCTATAAAGGTTATTCTTGAGGTAAATGTGACTTATTCAAGTTGTTGCCAAACAATGCTAAAGTTAAATGCTAACTCTCCATTGTTCAAATTGAATACCAAAAATGTTGCATATGTAAAATCAGTAATAGACCAATGAGCCAGCGCATGACACAATTTATTTACTTCAGAGCTTAATAAAATAATTCATATTTATTCCACCTTGTCTTCCAGTTATGTATTACATTACACTCCGTTTCATACTTTCGTCTCCGACCAACTCCAAAAAAAGAAAAAAAGAGAAACCAAGTATTACCTCAGTTTCTCTTCTTAATTTGGTTATAACAGATTAGGGTCTGTCTCTTCTCCGTTCTGATAGCAATAGATGTCTAAATTTTCAGTAGTCATCCATTGGCAATTATTAAGTCTGAATCCGTATTTCTCCTCGATGGTTGAGAGAAAATCTTCAAAATCCTCGTAATTCTCCGATTCTCTCAGTTCTTCATCCGTCAGCTTTATGATATTCAAACAGCCGACACAAAAATCTAAAATCAATACATACTTGGGTTCCATAATTTCAATCTTCTTTTAAGTTATACCTTTTAATCAGTTTATATACAGTTGATTTTGAAAAACTACACCCCTGAGAAGTAACGAAACCCTCCTTGTTCAAAGTATCCGCCATGCTTTTCAGGGTATATTCTTCCTTGATTAATGTCCGAAGCATCGCAACGGCTCTTTTGTTATTAGGGTTGTTGTCAGCTTTCTCCTTACAACTTCTGATACTGTTCCGGATGGCTTGCTTATGCTTATCCATCAAGTGCTCAGGATTACCCAATTTAAATCCTCTGCTTTTCTTAGCCTGCAATGATGCTTTCGTTCTGGCTGCTATTAATTCAGCTTCGTATTGAGATATTGCAGACAGAATATGCAGCACCATTTTGTTAGCCTCAGGGAAATCGCAAAAGACTATATCCACATCACTTTCTAATAGGTTGGATAGGAATGAAACATTTCTTGCCAGCCGGTCCAGTTTGGCTACTATCAATATGGCTTCTGTTTTCCTGCAAAGTATCAACGCCTCTTTAAGTTTGGGTCTGTCTTTCTTCCGACCCGATTCTATTTCAACATATTCAGCAATCGGAGTTTTGTCATGAAGATGTTTTTGTATTATCTCCCTCTGTGCCTCAATTCCCAATCCTGAATATCCTTGCTTTTGTGTACTTACCCGGAGATAAGCCACGTATTGGTTGTTGTTCTTCATTGTTATTCGTTTTTTAACAATAGTTCCACAAGTTAGATGCTCGTCTAATCTATGGAACCATTCACATTGGTTCATAAAAAAGGCTTTCCATGAGATTTCGAGTTCTTATAAATTCTACTCCCTCCCAGAAAGCCTATTATCACATATTCCGATTTCTCAGAGAACAGCTAATACCTTATGATGTTGTATGTTTCAGCAATCCTCCTTTCATAATCGTCCGTTTTCTCTACAAGTTCATCCACCTCAGAAACAAGCATGTCAAAGCAGATGCCCTCTCTCTTGTCTTTGATTTCCCCATCCTCACCAAGAAGACAGACTTCAAACAGGTCCACACCTTCATTCAATACTATCTGAACTTTTCCGGTGTGCTTGAATCCGCTGACCTTGAATTCAAGACCACATGTTATTACTTTCACTGTTTCAATCTCAACTCCCCAAGACATAAGGACGGGGAGATTGGATTTCAGGATTGACCAGATATATACGGCCAATTCCAAATCATTATTCTTGTCTCTTTCCATGACTCTGTGTTTTTAAATCCATCATTCTTTTCTGCTTTTTCGTAAGGACTTCAAACCTGTAGAAATCCTCGTCACAGTTCATACACTGGAATACATAGCCTTCAATCCTTGATTTTAAAAGCATACGTCCGCATTTAGGACAGAACCTTCTCGTTTTCATATCCGTTGCCGTTTATCAGTTTATATTCGTCATATTCTTTCCAAAGCATCCGGTAATCCCTGCATATCCTCTCGTAATCATCCAGTCTCAAGTGTGGAAAATCTGTGGAATACATTTCATAAAGGTCTTCGGGAGTTAAAGTCGGGTCATAGTTCAGCATATCGTAAATCTCATCCTCAAATTCATAAGGACTGAAATACGGGTCACTTTGCGTATGGGGATATACATCGGTACACTCCTCTATGATATGCTCTACAAACAGCAGGCTCTTCATCAGGTCCTTCTTGACAGTGATTTCTTCATCAGTATGAGGATTATAATAACCGCATGAGACGTTGATGCAGGAGACCCCAAGCCCTTTCTCTTTCAAAGTCAGAATATCGGTCATCAAGCCGTTCTCCTCCATGTAACCCCATTTTTCAGGTTCAAGGGCTTCTATAAACTTTTCGGAACACAAGTCAGAATATCCGATACTTGTAATCAGATCCGAATCACCCTTTCTGTCAGGCTGGATAACGAACCTTACATCCTCGAAGAAAGACATCACCGCTTCAGAACTTCCCCTGCATCCCGTTTCCTCTTCCCTGAAAAAGGCTACTTTAACGGCATCATATTTCTTCAGGCATTCAAGGCAGATAAACACTCCGTTCTTGTCATCGGCTCCCAAATTCTCAAACCTCCTGTTCTTTGGCGAATAACCGAATATGATTTCCCTTGTCTCTAACGCCTTGAAATCCTTTGAATGGTTGCAGTGTGATACCTGGTCGATATGGCTCACCAAGCAAGGATAGGTCTCAGCTTCTCCCTTTACTACATACAGGTTCCCGAATTTATCCTTTGACACGGATATGTCTCCGGGCAGTTGTCTTATATAGGAACAGAGGAACTTCACCATCTTCCGCTCCTTTCCACTGGGACTGTAGATACTATACAGTCTCTTCAACAGTTGCGTATTCATGATTCATCTCTTTTTTAAGTTTATAACCATACGGGAGATTGGTACTCGGATTTACTTTGTCAAATACATCCTCACCGAACTCCCATACATCTTCATTCTCAATCAATCCATCCAATGTGTCTATACTAATGGACTTCTCCTCATAGATACCTTCCGATTCATTCCAGATATTAATCCGGGTTATATCGGTGTAATCCTCGTACCATTCACCGTCATATTCTGAATAGTACCAGTTCTTCCGCTTGAACTCATCCTCCGCTTTTTCCATACACTCCTTGCAGCAATAATGCTCTTCTGTCACTTCGGAGTACTCCGCATCATCTTCCAGCAGGTTCTCCCCACAATTGTCACAGCATACACAGTCATCCTTATGGTGGTATTCCTCTTTGGATTCTATCCATACAAAATCATCCAGGTTTTCGGAATCTACATTTATCTCATTTCCATGCAGGTAGCAGAGTGTGGTATCATCACAGTCGTATTGGTGATATTCATCCCATAGACTTTCATCCTCATCCTCATCTTCATCAGTATCGCCATAAAGGTTCAGGTCTGTGGTGTCAAGGGTATATGAGAAGCTGGAGTTTTCGTAGTTATAGGCTTTGTTCTGATTATAACCATACCATTTGAAAGAATCCTGATAGGAAAGCGTGTCTTCCATGTCCAAATCACAATCTATTTCAAATTTTCTATCAGACAGAGAGTTGCCACAAACATCCACAAAGGAATTTGCATCATGACAGGAAGCGCCAATCACCTTATAGCCGTCAATATAATCTTCCTGAATAAGTTTATCCACCAGCAGGCGTTTCAATGCATCATCGCCTTCCGAGGAATACTGTCTTTCAAGCAGCCTCCATTTCCTGCCATCCTGATCCGTAACCTCGGTAAACAGAATGGACCTGGCTACAATCAGACCTGTTTTATCAGTTATGTAAGCAGCCTTGGACTTTACCGAATCACGATAGAATGAAGTACGGTTCCTGTCCACCATACATGAATTGAAATCACCTTTACAGTAATCACTGTCATAGATCTTCTCAAACTCATCGTTGACATGTAATTCTATACCGGAAGTATAGCCATGAGTATAAGTGCACCAATGCTGGGTGAACACATCCCCGGCAATCCAGTTTACCACACAGGGAGAAAGAAGTTTCCCTATCTCTGTCTCAAGGATAAGCTCCCTCATGAACTTGCCGGCCATCATCTTGAAGACTCGGTTACGTTCAACGTTGATATAACGGATTGAATGTTTGTCAAGGTCCTCACACAAGCCTCTGAATTCGTCGGTCTCATATTTGGAGGAATAGTATGTTTCACCTATCAGTTCCACTTTATGGGGCAGCTTTTCATCATTCTTTCCCGAACTCAAAATGGCTTCAACCGTTTTCTTCTGTAGGTCAGCCATATCACATATACGCAGCAGGGCATAGTCGTTATGTTCCCTGCAATACTTGAGTAGTGCAGGGTTTTTCAGATGGCCCAGCAGTATCCTGTTCTTTCTTACCACCGTGCCATTGTCTCTCTTTTCAAGGCCGAAACAGGCCTTGAATCCTTCGTAACCATAAAAATTATAGTATAACATAATCTTCTGAATTTTAAATTGTCAGTAAATAAAAAAGGAGGGATACTTCCTTTTAATCGGAAATATCCCTCCCCGGAATATTAGTTCGGTATGTTTCAACCGTTATGAAATACTGTCGTTATCCAGTATTCCTGATCCCATTATCTCTCTGGAAATCTTATAGTAAACTTCCTTTTCGGCCATCTTCTTGTAGATTTGAAGAGTACCTGGTGTAAACGTATTCAAGAAGAATACTTTTTAAAACCATCGTCTTGTCTTTTTCAGAGTAGATGAAGTAGTAGGGTTCCTGATCACCATATCTGTTTGTAAGAATGACCTTCCCCCTGTATTCTCCACGGTTGAAAAAGCTGTTGTATTGTTCCGTAATGTTTCCGTCCGTCGAATCCGTCTGAAAATAAATGTCCAGATAGAGCTTGCCTTTCATCAGTTCTACCGCCTCGACCATACTGTTCCAGGAATTACCTTCCTGTCTGTCCCGGCTGATGAACAGGCGTTTGTCTACGGATTTATATTGATACCGACCTGCTTCTTTTATGATTCTTTCCATAGTAGCAGGAGTTGTTGCCAGGAGTTCGGAAGAAGTAAGATTCTTTATGATCTCTATTTTCTTCTTCGGAGCATATCTCTTGAAAAGCTCGTCATTGATATTAATTGCCATATTGTCTCTATTTTTTTATGAAATACTCAATGCCGGAATGAACCAGAATATAGTAGTCTTTCGTCACTCCACATCTGTTCTCATAGGGGTTATAAAACTGTAAAGCAAGCATCCCGTACAACTGAGGTACATGCTTCCTGATCTTATTAATCAGCCATCTGTAATTGACAGGCTTTATTCCTTTCATTTTCCTGTTCCATTCCGCCAGGGTCATATCGGAACAGCAACACTCATAAACCATGGTCTAAATAAAAGGTAAATGACAGTCCTCCAAAGCTCCGGACTCAACTATCTTCTTACATATCTCATGGGAAGACTTGTTTCTCAGGTCATATCCGTAACCTTCACTTCCCATGATCCTTATCACTTCAACCATACTTCTGAATAAGGTCTGTTGCAGGGTCCTGTGGAATGTAGTTACTGCCGAAGCGAACCTCTTTTCATTCCACCCGTAATCGTTCAGGGCATGTTCAAGTTCTTTTGCAGCCTTGAATTCCCTGCTGTTTTCCAATTCTTGTCTTTCCATAGTGTTTTTTATTTCTTGTTTTGTTTATTGATTGATGCATTGAGTGAGTTATACACCCGGGCAAACTTCCTTCTCTGCTCTGTATCGGTAATGGAACTTACGAACTTGTGCATCACCACTTTCTTCCTGTCATCCCATATGATACGTGCTTTATCCACACCTTCCACAAACATGATATGGGGATATTTGCCCCATTGCTTTAAAGTGCCGTCATTGATAAGCTTTTGAATCTCTTCGGGCATTGAATTTCTGTTACGGTCAATACATCTTATTCTGCTTTCTTCACGTTCAATCGCTGTACGGGTCTTTTCAATCTCTTTCTGTATTTTGGAAAGGGTTTCATTCTGCCTGTCCCAACGTTTCATCGTTGAATATCCGTTTCTCTTGTCGTTAAGGGGTTGTCCGTTGGCACTCTTCACATCGGAAAAATGCTCGTTCAGTTTTCTATTAAATCTAGCCTGCTTCTTTTCCAGGGAAGCTTTAAGTATATCCAATCTGCTCATATCATTTATTTTTAAAAGGGTTCAACAAAAAAGGGAGAAAGACCATGTTTGTTATATTCTGATCTTTCTCCCTTGTGAGTTAATTTATTTTCAGGCCTAACTCAAAAACCATCCGTAATTCTCCGTATCCTCACCGTTCAAGGCTTTCTGGATACCAACTGCAAAATCAGTGCAGTTCTGATTTCGCTCCAGGAACTTGTCTATGTAGGATTGTTTGGCGGCGTCATTAAGAAGTTGCATCAAATCCCAACAGGTAATATTCTCTCTGCCACGTAACCCGAAATTAGGATTATCCACGTAGTTTTTGGTTGCCGCATTGACATTGGAATCACCTAAAATCACCTTCGGCAGTTCTCTAAGTTGTGATGCAGGCAAGACTTGATACAATCTCAATCTGCCTATAATCTGACAGAACTGTTCCTGTGAAACCTTGGTTCTTCCCAAGTTCTCAAGTAGTCTCAAATTGTGTTCCGGATTGAAGTCCTGGAATAACCGTAGCGCCGAATTGTAAATATCAGTGTCACTCATCACTTCCAGTCGTCCGGTCAAGCCATCATTTGTCAGCATTAGATTTGAACATACACGCACACGCCAACCTATGAATATCTTGAATTTTTCAGGTGATTTTCGGGTATACAGGTTCTCCTCGTTCAGACTTCTTACACCGCCGATACATAAATGTACCTCCTCGCCGTTCATCATTCTGCTCATGGAACGGATATGAAAACAGAAAGCCATACGTTGATAATAGATGGTCTCGTCCTCAGGTTTAAGCTCCTCCTTCCTTTTGGTCAATGCACTCGGCACCCTGCCCAGGATTTTATGTGAAACTCTGATCTCTGTGTTTCCAATGTTCTCACCTGTAAAATAGCTCCTTGCAGCATCCTCGATCCGGTGTATGAATGTCTGGTGGCTGATTGTTAGCTGGTTGTCACTGAAGCTGGGTACGATACAGTTTCTTTCAAGTTCTTCAAGCGTAATACCCGAAGTGTTACTTTCAATAAAATTGGGATGCTCCTCCTGTTCCTCTTCCGATACGATTACTGCGTCTTCGATAAATTCAGGTTTAAGCATACCCATTCCGCCCATCATTCCGATTGTCCCTGGAATGACAGTAAGTTCATTAGTCATTGTTTCCATACTCTTTGTTATTTTTTGGTCGGTTAATAAAATGCGATGAAAAAACAAAAAGCCAAGAGGTGTCATTTCTTTGCTTTTATGAATATACCTCTTAGCTTCTTTATCCCTTTGAGTATTGAAGTTGCTACCTCCAATACGGTTATTATTACGTCTGCTTTCTTGTCATAATCCATTCATCAGACGTACTATCAGTTTTCAGTCGCAACATCAACGGCCTTGACTTCACCCGTGGCAATCTTCTTTTTTCCGAATTTGCCACTATACTTCTCCGCAAGCTCGATTACTACGGAACCTGCCACGATAATCTCGGCCACATAAGCTGCGACCTTCAATCCTTTAATTAAATTTCCCATGTCTCTTAGTTGTTTTAAATTGTTAGTTATTATTTCTATTCTTATATATATATTTCTCATATATAAGGCTTTGAGGGGAAATCAAGGAAGGGGAGAAGAAGAAAAAAATAAACCAATCTTTCGACTGGCTGTGATAGTTGAACCGTTGTAAATAGCTCCTCGCATTTACTTGGCCTATCATGCGGCATACATTCGTTCGTGGGGAACTTTTATGTCTTGTCCACATACTGGAATTGCTACGCATCATCGAATCGCCATCTTATCCATCGTCTGAAAATAAGCGTGACCCGGTAATTGTTTTTATCATTAATGCTTGAAGCCGTACGCACTTTTCATTGCAGTGCTGAATAATGCTCCAAGCTTTTTTCTCATATATAAGAGTTTGAAGGCTTTGGAGAGGGAAAACAAGACAGGGAATTCCAAACTTGAAATTCCCTATACCAATTTAAACAATACACATTACTCGATTATTCAATAAGGATCAAGTAATTAACCAAATACATATTTCACTACTTTCGCATTGGCTATATTCTCATTTACAAAATCTCTTTCTATATAAATATCAGTTACTTTCATAGATTCATCAATATGATTGAGTGCTGCATGAACTGTATATTTATCAATTCCTACTTTATTTAGAGCAATGGTAGCCCATGAGTGGCGAGCGGCATAGAACTCCAAATCGTCTATTTTCAATGATTTACCGACCTCCTTCAAACCTAAATTAATTGCTTTATTGAAATTATTGGCAGTAGAGTACATTCTATAAAATCTGAAAATATGTTTTCCCAACCCATCTTTATATTTTTCCATCAAAGGTTGTAGAAAAGAAGGAACATTAACCTGCATCTTAGCCTTATCTAGCCTTCTCCTTGTTGTCTTGCTTCTATAATAAGTAATCACATTGTTTTCTATCTCGACACAACTATATAAATCTACTGAATTTATACCAATTAAAGCAAAAGACAAAATAAAACAATCTTTCGCTAAGTTATAGAGGCAGTTCTTTTCTTTTCCATTAGCATTCAGCATATAAGGTAGCTCCCATATCTTTTTCACCACCTCAGCCGACAATGCCCGCTTACGTGTTGCCTCTTGTTTAGGTACATCTACGTGTTCAAATGGGGAATTGGGAATTAATAATATATTTCTGTCATAATCATTATATTTCTTCTTTGCTTCATTGAACAAGTGTCTAATACTCCCCATATAAAGCGAAACAGTTCTGTTGGATGGGACTCGTTTACCTTGTTTTTGTAACAAAAGAACACGTCTTTCATGCTTAATCAGCAAAAACTCCTTAAATCCATTCAACAAGCGGGATGTTACTTGATCCGTATTCAACTTATCCGTTCCCAAGTAATCAACAAAAGCATGGAGAGCTGATTTATAATTCTTCTTCCCTTTGATAGTCGTAGTTTCCAACCATTCGTTACAAAATTGGATAAAATCAACACTCTTTGGCCTTTCTCTTTCCTCTTTTAAATAAGCTACAATCTCATCCAGTGTGTAATTGTTTAGCTCCACTTGTAAAGAAGCACATATCTCTTGGTAGCTCCTTATCAAATCATCCACTTCATTGATGACACGCTGGTTCTTTAGTTTAAATGCTCCTGTCAGATCTTTTTCTTCGACAAAGATACTTGTAGGCAAACGCTTTACCTTGCGCTGATAGGTAATTCTGACCTTTACATTGAAGGTTCCATCAACTTTTTGCTCATTACGCATTACTTCCGGCTTGAATGTTAGCATGTTACAGTTACTAAAATTAATCAACTATTAATCAACAAGTACAGAAATTCATGCTAAAATGCCCTATTTTACCCCTAAATCCGAGTAGTACATAAATAAAAAAATCCCTAATAATCTACTGATTATCAAGGATTTTCCTGTGACCCCGGTGCGATTCAAACGCACGACCTTCAGAACCGGAATCTGACGCTCTATTCACTAAGCTACGGAGCCTTAATTCGGATGCAAAAGTAGAAAAAATCTCTGCATATTCCTAATCTTCATACATTTTTTATATCTGTTTTGCATATTACCCTTTCAATATTATTTTGAGAGCATTAAACGGATATACATATACATTTTGTTATTTTTTCAATCAAAATAGAAACAAGTATCAATATTATTTCTATCTTTGCCGAACAAATTAATAGAAGTTTCAGAAATTAAACCTATGAGCTACCTGATAAAACCCGAAGGATACAAACCTTTATTGGACTTAAAACAAACGGAATTAGGCATTAAACAGATTAAAGAATTCTTTCAGTTGAATCTTTCTTCCGAACTCCGTCTGCGTCGTGTCACCGCCCCTCTCTTTGTATTAAAAGGCATGGGTATCAACGACGATTTGAACGGTGTGGAACGGGCTGTGTCGTTTCCCATCAAAGATTTAGGCGATGCGCAGGCAGAAGTGGTACATTCGCTTGCCAAATGGAAGCGTCTGACACTTGCCGAATACGGTATAGAACCGGGATACGGAATTTATACCGATATGAATGCCATCCGTGCGGACGAAGAGCTGGGCAACTTACATTCTTTATATGTAGACCAATGGGATTGGGAGCGCGTTATCACCGAACAAGACCGTAACATAGACTTTCTGAAAGAGATAGTCACCCGCATTTATGCTGCAATGGTCCGTACGGAATATATGGTATATGAAATGTATCCGCAAATCAGGCCCTGCCTGCCACAGAAGTTACACTTTATCCATGCGGAAGAGCTCCGGCAGATGTATCCCAATATAGAATCGAAATGCCGTGAGCATGCCATTGCCAAGAAGTTCGGCGCCGTATTTATCATCGGCATCGGCTGCAAACTAAGCGACGGCAAAAAACACGATGGACGCGCTCCGGACTATGATGACTACACGACTCCCGGCTTAAACGGTCTGCCCGGCTTAAACGGCGACTTATTACTGTGGGACGATGTGCTTCAACGCAGTGTGGAATTATCCTCAATGGGTATCCGCGTAGACAAAGAAGCCCTCCAGCGTCAGCTCAAGCAGGAAGGCGAAGAAAAACGTCTGGAGCTCTATTTCCACAAACGCCTGATGGGAGATGCGCTGCCCTTGTCTATCGGTGGCGGTATCGGTCAGTCCCGGCTGTGTATGTTCTATTTGCGCAAAGCCCATATCGGAGAAATACAAGCCAGCATCTGGCCCGAAGATATGCGCTCGGAATGTAAGGCACACAACATACATTTAATCTAAATACAACCTGTAAACAATATAAAGTCCCGCAGAGTTTCAAAGGAAAAAGCAAAAAACTCTGCGGGGCTCTTTGTATACTATGGTGAAATATTTGTATCTTAGCGTCGTAAACTACTAACACTTCCTATTATGAACGTTCAGATCGAAGATAGCTGGAAAGCACATTTGCAGCCTGAATTTGACAAAGATTACTTTTACACATTAACGAACTTCGTGCGTGAGGAATATGGTAAATATGCCATATATCCACCAGGAAAATTGATATTCAATGCTTTCAACTTATGTCCTTTTGACAAGGTAAAGGTAGTGATTATCGGCCAGGACCCATACCATGGTCCCGGACAAGCACACGGACTCTGTTTCTCCGTCAACGACGGCGTGCCCTTCCCGCCCTCTTTAGTCAATATTTTTAAAGAAATCAAAGCGGATATCGGAACAGATGCGCCGCCTACCGGCAACTTGACCCGTTGGGCGGAACAAGGCGTATTGCTGCTCAATGCCACTCTCACCGTACGTGCCCATCAAGCCGGATCCCATCAGAACCGCGGCTGGGAAACATTTACAGATGCCGCCATCCGTATTCTTGCCGAAGAACGGGAGCATTTGGTCTTTATATTATGGGGAGCTTATGCACAACGAAAAGGTGCTTTTATCGATCGCAACAAACACTTGGTACTGACATCCGCACACCCTTCTCCTCTTTCCGCATACAACGGTTTCTTCGGAAACAAACATTTCAGCAAGACGAATGAATACCTGAAAGCGCACGGAAAGGAAGAGATAAAATGGTAAGGCGGCACTGATAAAAAAGGGGTACGAAAAAATGTGCTTGACGATTTCTTTTAGGCACGGAATTACACGGATTTCACAGGAGAAGGAATGAAACAGATAACGTTATCAAAATCTGTGAACTCCGTGTAATTCCGTGCCTAAAATCAAATAATGCCGCCAGAAACAGTTGGTAACATCACCCTAATTAGTACCACTGAATATTACTTTGTGTCTGGCTTCTCTGCTCCCATTTCAAGTCTTGCAAAATGCTTGCGTTGGCACGAATGGTAAAATTGTAGTATTTCCACTGCCCGAAAGGAGACAGACTGGCCGACATGCTGAAACAATGCAGGTCACGTGTAATATTAAAGGTGGTCTGTACTATCTTCTTTGCTTCAAAATCGTAACCGGAGTTAAAGCTCACCGCCCACTTATTGGAAAGTTTTATATTACCCGAAGCGCTCAAGTTATGAGTATAACGGTAAGGATAGCGCATCTTTTTCCGATTGATAGGCTTGCTACGGTCTTCGGAAATATTAAAACTATAATTGAAATTCAAAGACCACGGCATCTTGAACACCTGATAACCATCGGCATCCACCGCTGCCTTTTCCACTTTCTTCTTGGGAATGCCGCTCTCATCGGAACTTGCCTCCACATCTTCCCCTTCCTCGGAAGAATTTTCCTTATCTTTCTCCTTATCGGCATCCTTAGTGCCGCTCAGCTTCTCTTTCCACTTTTTCCATGTTTCGTTATTAAACGTATAGCTAAAGGAAGAGCCGTATCCCTGGAAAATACCGAAACGTCCGTAGGACCATTCCGTACGGTCATTCTCTACCACATTTCCATTCTTATCGAACTTATAACCGTATGTCTTGAATGAAGAGCTCATACTGAACGTGTAATTCTTGCTCAACTTCAAACGCAAATTCAGCCCAAGGTCACCCCAAGGACGTGTCGCAGCCGCCATATTGTAATTAATATTAGCTCCCAACTCGTCAATCAGACTGATTTTCTTAATCGTATCCTTCTTACTGCTGTAATACTTCATCTCCAGGTTGTTGGAGATACTGAAGGTTATATTTCCCTGCTTACCTCTTCCCGGCACATCAAACGCCTGACCGGCATAGGGAGAATAAACCACCGTATCCCGTCTTCCGTCCGCATAATTCTTGATATAGGAGTCGTAATAACCGTAGCGCGAGGAACCAAAATCCGGTGCGGCACTTATGCTCACCGACGGGGTTATGACATGGCGGATCTGTATCTTCTTTTTAGGAAGGAATATAGGATTATACATACCGTATATCTTCGTATTGATACCCAGGCTGGCATTGTAGTTATACACACGATGAAAACCGTAAATCGTATCGGTAGCCACTTCCCTGCCGCTTCCTCCGGCATTGGGATCCCAGTCTTTCATTACTTTGCGCGTATACCAGCGTTCGGTATAGCTGACAGAAGGCGTTACATTGAAGTACTTGAACAATGTGAAAGTAGCACTGATAGGTATCTCATGCTTCATACCGTTTTTCCAGTCCTTTATCAGATTGGATTTAAACAGCAGGTTGTCCTTGGTCTGGATACTGTTGGTCAAACGCCCCGTATACCGGATGGAAATCTTCTCATACCATTTCTCTTCACCCGCCGCTTTCTTACGCTTAAAAGGGTAAAGCGTGGACAAGGAGATATTCAAGTCGGGCAGAGTGACATTGACCGAGGAGTCCTTCATAGTCTGTGCGATATTGGTGGTTGCCGCAATCGTCAGTTTCCTGTCGAAGAAATAACGGGAATAACTGATACTTGAAGTTTTTGTATTCTGCGACATGGCATTCGAGTTGTACATATTGCCGATGTTGGTACGCTCATAACTACTGGTAGCAAAGTTCACGCTGGCAGAAAATGTCTGATTCGGATTGGCCTTCGCATCCTGTCTGTGAGACCATACAATCTTGAAGTCCTTAGCCACAGAATAATCCGGTAATCCTTTATCACCGGTTTTCGTCACCTGGTAGCTTGCCTGAAACAAGCCCGAATATTTGTACCGTTTGATATAATTGGACTCGGCATTCAACGCCCAGGAACCTTTCGTAAAAATATCGGCACGCAACTTCAAATCCATCTTGTCACTGATGGCAAAGTAATATCCACCGTCCGTCAAGCCGAAACCGCGGCTGGAGTCATCCATATAGGTAGGCATGAGGAAACCCGACGAATAGCTGCTCGAAAACGGGAAGAAAAAGAACGGCACGGCAAGCGGCAAAGGCACATCCTCCACCACCAGATAGGCAGGTCCGGTCACTACATTCTTTTTGGGGCGCACTTTTGCGTAAGTCATCTGCATATAGAAGTGGGGGTGCTCATGGTGGTCGCAGGTCGTGTATCGGCCACTCTTCATATACAGTTCGTCATTAGCGCCTTTTTTTGCATTGTTTCCGGTTACATATCCTTCGCCCTGCTGGCTGACTACATTACTTATAATACCCTTCTTACTCTTGAAGTTATAGCGAATCGTATTAGTCTCGTATGGGGTTTCGCCATCCTTGAAAACCGGTGTTCCCTTCTTCACACCCAACGAATCCTCCACTCCATGGGCATAAACCGTGCTACTATCCATATTCATGGTAATAACATCCGCCGCCAATTCTATCTGCTGATAGTTTACTTTTCCCTGACCATAGAGATGCGCATATCCGCCTTGAGTAAATACAATGGAATCGTTTGCCTCATAAGTCACCGGAGCGTCTAAAGGCTGTTTCTTCTTGCCGGAAGCAGCCAGCGTATCCATCCGCAAAGAATCGGGTTGCAAGGTATCGCGCATACCTCTCCTATGAGAAGATGCAATCCCCTGCCCCAGCGAATCACTCCGCAAAGAGTCCACTTGCTGTCTTCCTGGTGGTACAACACCGCGCCGACGACGTTGCGAAGCAGCCTCACCGGAAAGAAGAAGTAAGACGAATAGTAGTATGAATGATATGAATGTATTTGCTTTCAATGGCGTCATTAACTAATAGCTTACGCTTGAACGGGCAAAAGTACGTAATTTATACGGATAATCTCCCTTTTTAAAGAAATTTAGATTGCTACAAAAACAGTTTACACCAATAATCAAAGCGTTGCACGCCGGCTTTGCCATAACGCAGCAGGCTGTCACGCGCTTTCTCTACACTTTTTTCCCTGTCCAGATGTGTCTTGGAATAAAACTTATCTGCAAAACATACAACCTGCTCTTCCATACTTACCGGAAGCATGTCCCGGTGAGGAACAGGCAGATTTTGCGCAATAATATCCTCCAGTGCGAGACCGGCCCCCGTATGCCTTTCACAAACCAAGGCATGACGCGGATATCCTTCCGAACGCACCAGGTCCGCTCCCAAATAGCCATGACAGATATAGGGTTTGTCGCCAAAGCAATAAATGCCGTCGGCATCTGTCAGGAATATACCTATATCGTGCAACATAGCCGCTTCATACAGAAAATCTCTGTCCAAAGACAACTCCGGATGGCGGTCGGCAATCCACAAAGCCTTATCGGCCACAGAACGGCTGTGCGTCAGTAGGATATGCCTCAATTCATTGGCTTCCGGATAATATTTATCAATCAACCCTTGGGGACTCATTTTTATTTTTTGCTGAATTTATAAACAATGACTTTCCGGCGCAAATCGCAACTGCGCAGAGGAGTGCGGTATACTTCCTCCACCCGGTAGGTGTCTTCCGTATCCTGCAGGAACTGTTCTTGCAGTTCGTCCGTCACCAACACATAACCTTGGGCAGGGTTCAGTTTATCAAAGATACGCACCCGGTCGCCCAGATAATAATTTATACCATAGAACTTAACCCAGTCGGCATACGAATAGACCATACCTTGAGGTTCTAACTCGTTCAGGCGTACAGCCAGATGCCTGTCCGACTTCACCGCCAATATAGTAGGCTGATAAACGCCGTCCAACGACACAAATATACACAAAATGCAGCCAGCCGTACCATACAACAGCGAACGCGTGTCCGCACGCTTTACCAGCATATACAGCAAACAGCCGGCAGCTACAAGCGGCAGGAACACAATCAGCCATTTCGGCAGTGAGAGCTCCACCGTATGCAGTGCATTCACAAAAGCTATATTCTCGGCGGCATGCTTGCCTGTTCCCCAAATACTTTCGGGAATCATGTCCAAACGCACGGCAAAGAAAGTAACGGTAAGCAATATTGTCAATGCAACGAAAATCCAGGCAGAAATCCGGAATACTTTCGCGCCTCGTTGCACCAATGCCAGCAGGTATTCGGCAAGCAGCATTCCCATAAACGGATAGATAGGCAGCAGATAGACGCTACGCTTACTTTTGGGAATGCAATAGAAGATGAAAATCGTTAAAATCACCACCCACGCAAAAAGCTGCAACGGTGACTGAGAACGGAATTTGCACCACGCTTTCTTTAAACGTTCGCCAACGGAAGCACCTTCCGGCAGAAGATGTATCTTTTTCCATTTCAGTCCGAACAAGGAAATAAGCAGCACTAAAGTCCAGGGAACCCATCCCCAAATAATAGTCAGGAAGTTATACCACAACGGATTCTCGTGCGATGCATAGGACATTTTCCGGAAGAAACGTCCGGTATTTTCTTCCAGCATCAAATTGACAAACGCCTCTCCGCCTTGCTGATAAGCTGCCCAAAACCAAATGCCCAAAGGAATGAGGGACAGCAACCCGATGCCCAGCAATGAAAAGAAAGCCTTTCCGAACGAACGCCCGCGCAACAGCTGATACACCCCGATACCCAAACAGGGAAAGATAGAGCCGACCGGCCCTTTTGTCAATGTAGCGCATGCCATCAACAGTACGGCCAACCAAGGAATTCCTTTGCAATTCTTCTCATCCCATCGGAAAAGCAGACACAATGAAATCACGATGAGAGAAACTTGCAGCATATCAAGCCGGCAAGCTACCGCCGCACGGTGTACTTCAAAAGAGGACAAAAGAAGGATAGAGGTCAGAAATGCAGTCTTTACATCCTTGCGTTTGGCTACGAAGCTGAAGAATACCAACTGCATAGCCAGAAAAGCAAGCGCCGACGGCATACGTGCCGAGAACTCCGTAACTCCTCCCAAGACAGATGAAATGACGGCTATTGTCCAATAAAGGAAAGGCGGTTTATAAGCTATTTCCACTCCGTAATTCGTCGGGAGTATCCAGTTACCGCTTTCCAGCATGGTATATGCAACTATCGCCTCACGCGGTTCCCCTTTCGAATAGAATATGGTTTCCCCTAAAAAGGGAACCAGTACAAGTACACTTAACAGTGCAATAAACCAGAACGCTATCTTTCTGTCCGACATATATTTTCGTTTTTATATTTTTCCGGCTGCAAAAGTACGAAATATTCTACAACAATACCTAACTTTGCCGGCTCAATGATAGCGTAAACCTAAAATGAAGCATTTAAAAAGATTTCCCGAGTTCATACGTTTTGTCATGGTGGGTATCCTTGCAACCGCTTTGCACTACGGGATATACTTCTTACTGCAACGGTTCATCAATGTAAATATAGCCTATACCCTCGGCTATGCCCTGAGCTTTATCGCCAATTTCTACCTTACCGCATACTTCACGTTCGGCAAAAAGCCGTCATGGAGCAAGGCGTTCGGTTTTGGCGGAGCACATTTATTCAATTACCTGCTGCACATCGGTTTGCTGAATACATTCCTCTGGTTGGGACTCTCCAAAACCCTTGCCCCTATTCCGGTATTCGCCATAGCCATTCCGGTCAATTTCCTGTTGGTACGCTTCGTTTTCAAACGAAAAGACTGATATTTCTCAAATCAATAATTTTTAATTATAATATTTATCCCGGACTTCTCCGGAAAATAATATATTTGCAAAGTATTTACCATACACATTTGCGAAATGAAGAAAGTAACCCTACTGATTCCGGTCTACAACGAAGAAGCGATGCTCCCTACCCTATATCAGCGCTTGATAGAACTTATCAACCGCAACAGCACTTATGCATGGGAAATCCTATTTATCAATGACGGCAGCAGCGACCGGACACTCGATGTTATCCGCCAACTCCGACAAACGGACAGCAGGGTAAATTTCGTGAACCTCTCGCGCAACTTCGGCAAGGAAATCGCCATGCTTGCAGGCTTCGACTACACCACCGGAGACTGCTGCGTGGTAATGGATGCCGACCTGCAAGACCCTCCCGAACTTGTAGACCGGATGCTGCAATACTGGGAAGAAGGTTATGACGACATCTACGCCAAACGCCGCAACCGTGGCGAAGAGAGCTGGATGCGCCGCCGGCTGTCACTTGCCTTCTACAGCATCTTACAAAAGATGAGCCGGATAGATATCCTGCCGAACGTAGGAGACTTCCGCCTGCTCGACCGCCGCTGCGTACTGACGTTAAGACACTTGCGCGAACAGGAACGCTATACCAAAGGACTATTCTGCTGGATAGGCTACCGGAAGAAAAGCATAGAATTCGACCGGGGCGACCGCCTTGCCGGACACTCCTCATGGAGTTTCTTCAAACTGCTGAACCTGGCAATCGAAGGAATCACCTCCTCTTCCACCGCTCCCCTGCGCATTGCCACCGTTTGCGGTATCCTCTGTTCCATTTCCAGCTTTATCTACGCTATCTATTTCCTGATAAAGACCATCATATACGGCGACCAGGCCGCCGGTTTCCCCACCCTGATAGTCGTTATTCTGTTCCTAGGCGGCATCCAACTGTTCGCATTGGGCGTTATCGGAGAGTATATCGGACGTATTTTCAAAGAGACCAAAAGACGCCCTGCTTATATCGCATCGGATTACAATGAGAAGAAGTTGGGATATGACGAATAAATTACTATTGCCCACTAATTTCCGTATGGCTAAAGAGGCGGTTGCTCACTTTTCCGCTTCCGCCACAACTGATAGCTATTGAAAATATTTTGCCACATATTATATCTTAACTAACCTATCAAACTGATTATCATAGAAGAATTCCACCTATTACCAACTGTGGGTAACCAAAGGCTATTACCTGCCCCAAAAAGAAACAAGGCTTTTGCCTTACAATAGCTTTTTCAGTTCCTCAATGTCCGGCAAAGCGTTACGAAGCCGTTCCGGCATATCTTTAGAAGCACGGTATGTAGCAACTCCCATCGGTTTGTTATAATCACGAACGGCAAACTCTACAAAGGTCTGATTCATTTCTCTGCAAAGGATTATGCCGATAGAGGGATTCTCGTGCGGCTTTCTGATATATGTATCTAAGGCGGATAGATAAGTATTCAACTGCCCCAAATAAGATGTACGGAATTTTCCTGATTTCAACTCGACCGCGACCAGAGAATTAAGCTCCCGATTGAAAAAGAGCAAATCAATGAACATTTCTTCCCCTGCAACCTCCATGCGATATTGATTGCCTATAAAACTGAAATCTTGCCCAAAGGTCATGATAAACTTCTTCACATTGGCAACAATCGCCTTTTCTACTATCTTTTCATCTAAATCTTCTTCCTCTTCATTCAGTTCCTCCACATTAATGAAATCAAGCAAGTATTCATCTTTGAATGAACAAACAGCTTTTAGAGCTTGCTTAGTATCGGGCAATGTTTGTGCGAAATTATTAGGTAAAGTTCCCCGATGGTTGTATAGGTCTGCTTTTAAGTAATCCCTTAAAGTGTATTTACTCCAATAGTGAATGGCGCACTCATGTATATAAAACAGCCTTGCTTCCAAAGTCTTAGCTTTGGATATTATTTCGGTATGATGACTAAAGCCGATTGAAAGAAAATCAGACCAGTTAAATTCGTCAGCCAGTGGCTGGCGAATTACGCTCAACAGCAATTTTTCATCTAATATCAAATCGCCAGCCGCTGGCTGGCGATTTAAGACAGGCTCCCATTCTTCATAGAAAACTCGCATATTCTTTATATTCGAAACCGAAAATCCCCTTAACCCCGGCAATTCTTTTTGCAACAGAGAAGATATCTGTTCAATTGCACCTTTCCCCCAAAAGCCTGTACGGGAATTTTCCGATACATAACGTCCGATGCCGTAATAAAGAGATAGCTGTTCCTTGTTCACCGATGCGGCTGCACGGTACTGGCTGCGTAGAATAGCTTCTTTTATGGTCTTTACTGCTTCTATATAATTCTGATTTATATTCATTTGCGATTTGTTATATGCGACAAAAATAATGCCGGCGATTTCTTCTTCGCCATACTCATGTTTTTATATTGTTAACGATGGGGCAATATAGATATTATTTTTGTTACCCCATAGCATTTGAGTAACAAACTGGTAAGAGAATAAGGGAATTTATAGATTAAGTCAAGAAAACAAGCCCAACAAAAGGAATAACGCAGAAAATACCGCAATTACATATATCAATTGTTTGCATTAATTTACCAACTCTTTCTTTCTCTTTTTCCATAGTTGCCAGCTATTGAAAATATTTTGCCACAGCACATACGAACCCGGCCCTACGGAAGAGAGCGGATTCAAATAAGTATAGGACATCCAAATGGCAAGCACCGTATTCTTCTGTCCCAGCGCCTGTCCGCCACTGATACGGTCATTGTAATGCCCGCCGATTCTCTTGCCTAAATAGAATTGGACACAGCAGGCTGCCAAACCTGCTAAAGCAATCAGGACTTCCACAAACACCGGAGCATCACTGTTCGCCAACGAACGCACCGTCTGCCCCGATACAATGGCAAGCGCCACCGCCCATAAGTAAAAAGCAGCATCGTGGAACTCCAATAAGCATCTATGCACTTTCTTGACAAACACCCGCAGAAACCAGGCCATGAAGAAAGGCAGAAGCAACAGCGGAAACACCTTACTCAGTATTTTCAAGAAAGCCGCAAAAAAAGTAACATCCGCATGAGGTTCAACCCAAGGAAATACCAACGGAACAACCACCGCAGCCAAAAGATTGGACAACAATGTATACGTGGTAAGACTCGACGCACTTCCGCCCAGCTTACCGGTAATGACCGCAGCAGCAGTAGCCGTAGGACAAATAAGGCATACCATAGCCCCTTCAAAAACTTCCCGATACATCTCCTCCATCGGACAGCACACCAGCAAAGCCGCCACAATCAGACACGCCACCGTCTGAAACAGCAACAGCCAGCCATGCCATCCTTTCGGTTTCAAATCATGCACTTCTACCTTACAGAAGGTTAGCAGCAATTGGGCAAAAATCAAAGCCGGAGTCAGGAGAGCCACCAACCCGTTCAAACAAGGTTTCACCGGTGCAAACCAGGGAATTTTCGCAAAGAAGAAATATCCGGCCGTACCGGCAAGCATCGCCAAAGGCAATGTCCAATTCTTTATAAGACGAAGAAGCATACCTGTATCTACCAATTAATATTTGTGCGCAAAGTTACAGATATTATCAACAAATAGGCTCATCGCAGAAAATAAAAGGGAAAAAAGAGAAGCATTGACACAGAACGTAGTATTTTTAATTCGTTAGACAGTCGTCGCCCTTTCGTTAGACCCGGGTCATCCGTTCGTTAGACCTAGGTTGAACGAACGGATGACCCGGGTCTAACGAATTATGCACAGCCAACCGCCAAACAGAAGCAAGTATAGAAAACATGTAAATTTTGCAAATGCAAAGACTAAATCTCCCTAAAAAGAAGCTGTTACGAATAAAACTTGAAAGCAAAGTGTGAGTTTTCTATAAAATTACATTACTTTTGCAGGGCGATAATAGACCTTTGCGCTATCTTTGCAACGATATTTTAATATGAAACGATACAGACAACATATCTTATATATAAGCCTTTGCCTGGGACTGCTCATTGCTCCTTTTTGTTGCAGCAATATCGGGGCGAAGGATTTTGTTGTCGTTATCGACGCCGGACACGGCGGACACGACCCCGGCGCCATCGGCAGAATCTCCAAAGAAAAGAACATAAACCTGAATGTCGCACTCAAGCTCGGCAAGCAGATACAAAAGAACTGCCCGGATGTAAAAGTCGTATATACCCGTACGCGGGATGTCTTTATTCCTCTAAACCGACGCGCGGAAATAGCCAACGATGCCAAAGCGGACCTATTCATCTCGATCCACACCAATGCGCTTGCCAATAACCGGACTGCCAAAGGCGCATCCACCTGGACGTTAGGTCTTGCCAAATCGGATGCCAACCTTGAAGTTGCCAAACGGGAAAACTCGGTCATTCTTTACGAAAGCGACTATAAGACCCGCTATGCAGGATTTAATCCCAATTCCGCCGAGTCCTACATTATCTTCGAGTTCATGCAGGATAAATATATGTCGCAAAGCGTGCATCTGGCATCACTTGTACAAAAGCATTTCCGCAACACCTGCCGGCGGGTAGACCGGGGCGTGCACCAGGCCGGTTTTCTGGTATTGAAAGCCAGTGCCATGCCCAGTATTCTGGTCGAACTCGGCTTTATCTCCACACCCGAAGAAGAACGTTATCTAAACACGGATGCAGGAACCGGCACCCTTGCCGACGGTATTTTCCGTGCTTTCCTTACTTATAAACGGGAACAGGAAATCCGGTTGAACGGAAGCAGCCAGACCATTCTGCCGGAAGACCTGCCACAGCCGGAAGAGAAAACGTCCGCTCCTGCCGATGCCACACCCGAAACAGAGAAAAAAGCGACCGCCCGGAACAACAAACCGGCCCCCCAGCCTTCGGAAAAAGCAACCGTTGCGCAGACAGAGGACAAAGCCCCTGTGTTCAAGATACAGATACTCACCTCTTCCCGTCCGCTGGCCAAGAACGACAAGCGGCTGAAAGGATTGAAAGATGTGGATTATTATAAGGAAGGCGGCCTGTACAAATACACCTATGGCGCATCTTCCGATTATAATAAGGTGTTGCGCACCAAACGTTCAATTACGGCAAAATTCAAGGATGCTTTCATCATAGCCTTTAAAAACGGCAGGAAAGTAAACGTAAATACTGCCATCAGAGAATTTAAAAACAAAAGAAATAAATAAAATACATCATGAAGTATATTACCAAAGAAGTCAGAATTGGAATCGCAGGCATAGCAGCGCTTTGCATATTAGTATATGGTATCAACTATCTGAAAGGCATTCACATGTTCAAGCCTTCCAGTTATTTCTATGTCAAGTTCCATAATGTCAACGGACTCACCAAATCAAGTCCGGTCTTTGCCGACGGTTTCCGCGTAGGTATCGTACGCGACCTGTATTACGATTATACCCAACCCGGAAAAGTGGTTGCCGAAATAGATGTCAACACCGACCTCCGCATTCCCAAAGGCAGTACGGCGGAACTGGCCACGGAAATGTTAGGCGGCGTCAAGATGAATCTTCTTCTTGCCAACAATCCCCGCGAGAAGTATCAGGTCGGAGATACGATTCCCGGCACTCTCAACAACGGAATGATGGAGAAAGTGGCTACCATGATGCCGCAACTGGAAAAGATGCTGCCCAAACTGGATTCTATCCTCGGCTCTTTAAATACGGTATTGGCAGACCCCGCCATACCTGCCACCCTGCACAATGTGCAGAACCTGACCGCCAACCTGGCCGTAACCAGCGGACAACTGCAAACATTGATGAATAAAGACATCCCGCAGCTCACAGGAAAGCTGAACACCATCGGAGATAACTTTGTTCTGATTTCCAACAACCTGAAAGAGATAGACTACGCAACAGCCATGCAAAGCATAGACTCAACGCTGGCCAACGTGAAGATGCTTACAGACAAATTAAACCGTAAGGACAATACAGTAGGATTGTTGCTGAACGACCCGTCGCTTTACAACAATCTGAATGCCACCACGGCAAACGCAGCGAGCTTGTTGGAAGACTTGAAATCGCATCCGAAACGCTACGTCCATTTCTCTTTGTTCGGCAAGAAAGATAAGTAGAAATTCCTCTTAAATAGATTTTGTCTAAATAAGAAGGCTCATTTGTTATTGGGAAAGAAACCCCTTGATAAGTCTACGTATAAAGGTAAAAAAGAGGTTTATACTCATGCTGTTTCCAATGGATGCAGCAGCTTGTGTATAGGCTATAATACACTACATTACAAGCTGTTACATAAAAGCAAGACTTCCAGCAAAGGCATAGGTTTCATACACTCCGATAAGTAGCTGAAAGTAAAGAGATTATTATTTTCCTGAGAAATGCAAGAAAAGAGAGATTTGTTTTTTTCAAATAAGATTGCCAATTTTGCAAACGTAGAAGTTTTGCTTAATTAATAAATGTATTAGTAACCGTTATGAGTGGACAGGATCATGTCGGATTGTGGAACCGCTGTCTTGAAATCATCAGAGACAATGTTCCGGAACAGACATATAAAACTTGGTTTCTCCCCATCGTTCCCTTAAAATATGAGGATAAAACGCTCGTTGTACAAGTTCCCAGCCAGTTCTTTTACGAATTTCTGGAGGATAAATTTGTAGACTTGTTGCGTAAGACCCTCTATAAGGTAATCGGAGAGGGAACAAAGTTGATGTATAATGTTATGGTGGACAAAAGTTCACGGCCTGAAAAGACCGTCAACTACGAGTCGACCCACCGTACTATTATGCCACAAAAGCAAACGATAGATAAAGCTATTCCACAGATACCTGTTCCCGATTTGGATCCGCATCTGAATCCGGAATACAATTTCGACACGTTCATTGAAGGATATAGCAATAAACTCTCTCGTAGTGTTGCAGAAGCAGTGGCGCTCAATCCGGCTAAGACCATATTCAATCCGCTGTTTTTGTATGGAGCATCAGGTGTGGGAAAAACTCACCTTGCCAATGCCATCGGTACAAAAATCAAGGAATTATATCCGGAAAAACGCGTATTGTACGTATCTGCGCATTTATTCCAAGTACAATACACCGACTCTGTACGTAACAATACGACCAACGATTTCATCAACTTCTACCAGACTATTGACATATTGATTATTGACGATATTCAGGAATTTGCAGGCGTTACCAAAACGCAGAACACATTCTTCCATATCTTCAACCACCTGCATCAAAACGGCAAACAGCTTATTCTCACTTCAGACCGGGCTCCCGTACTGCTTCAAGGTATGGAAGAACGCTTGATTACACGTTTCAAATGGGGAATGGTGGCGGAACTGGAAAAGCCCACGGTAGAATTGCGCAAAAATATCCTGCGCAATAAGATACATCGTGACGGTTTACAATTCCCGCCGGAAGTAATTGATTATATAGCAGAGAATGTAGGTAACAGTGTGCGCGACCTGGAAGGCATTGTCATCTCCATTATGGCCCATTCTACGATATACAACAAGGAAATCGACCTGGAGTTGGCGCAACGCATCGTACGCAAAGTCGTGAACTGCGAAAGCAAAGCCATAACCATTGACGACATCATCACCACCGTATGCAAACATTTTGGTTTGGAAAATGCCGCCATACATACAAAATCGCGTAAACGCGAAGTGGTGCAAGCCCGTCAGATAGCCATGTATTTAGCCAAAAAACATACAGACTTCTCTACAGCCAAGATAGGTACGCTAATCGGAAATAAAGACCATGCCACCGTACTGCATGCCTGCAAAACAATCAAGCAACTGAAAGAGGTGGACAAATCATTCCGCGCTGAAATCGAAGAAATTCAGACCGCCTTGAAAAAAGTATAAGGTACGGAATAAAAGTATAAGGTATAAGGTATAAGGTATAAGGTATAAGGTATGAGGTATAAAGTCATCATGCAAAAAACTGCATGGATACGCTTTATACCTCATACGTTATACTCAAATTAAAATCCCTGTTGTTTCATTACTTTCCAAAGATTCTCGGACATAGCCTCGCTGTCTTTCTTTGTATAGCGTACATCCGTAAAGACCTGAGCCAATGTTTCTTTATTATTTTCTGCGATAAACTGCTTATTCTCAGGCAAAGATTCCTTATAGGCATACAGACGGTCGATATCCTCAGGAGTATAATCATGATAAGTTTCTTCATGGACAATGGCCCCCAAAGGCAGTCGGTCTACCTGTGCAGGAGTCTCTGCCGGCCAGCCTACGGTAACGGTAGTGATAGGGAAGACCAATTCGGGCAACTCCAATGCCTCAATAATCATTTGGGGGTTGTAGGTGGTAGTACCCAGATAGCAGATGCCCAAACCTTTTTCTTCGGCTGCCACACAGAATGTTTGCGCAACCAACAAAGCATCCACAGCTCCGGTAACAAACCATTCAAAATTGTTATATCCCGGTTCTGCCTTCCGCTGCTCGCACCATTTGCTAAAACGGCGCAAGTCGATGCAAAAAGTAAGGACTGCCGGCGCCGTCTTCACCATAGGCTGATTGAAATGCGCCGGTGCCAACCTGGCTTTCCGGTCAGCGTCACGGGTTACAATTACGCTATACACCTGCATGTTTCCAACCGTAGAAGCACGGAAAGAGGTTTCAAGCAAATCATTTAACAAATCAGAAGAAATATCTTTCTGCTGATACTTACGGATTGTTCTCCTTTGTTTTAGACTTTCCATTCTTTCTTTTTTCTGCAAATATATGAAAAGAAACACAGAATATCATCCAATAGTTTAGAATATGTGCAGGCATGTTTTCTAAAAAGGACAAACTACCCGAACTGTATTCGTTATGGAATTTTCTTTTTAGAAAACTTTTTGTTAATTTACAAAAAGCCATTTTATTATAAACCAATAAATTAACCGATTAAAACTGAAAACTAACAACCGGTTAATAAAAACATCATTTTTTATTTTGCCATAACAAAAAACATTCATAGATTTGCAGCCACATTTGTTAGCAATAAGTACAACTTCTACACTTTTACTTATTCATAATTAAATCTAAGAGTTATCGCATCGTGGAAAAGAAAGTTTATTCTTATGACGAAGCCTACGAAGAATCTTTACGATACTTCCAAGGCGACGAACTGGCTGCAAGGGTTTGGGTGAACAAATACGCAGTCAAAGATTCTTTCGGAAATATTTACGAAAAATCTCCGGAAGACATGCATTGGAGAATAGCCAATGAAGTAGCCCGCATCGAAGCCAAGTACCCCAACGCACTGACTTCCGAAGAACTCTTCGGCTTGTTGGACCACTTCAAATACATCGTTCCGCAAGGCAGCCCGATGACCGGAATCGGAAACAACTACCAGGTAGCTTCCCTTTCCAACTGTTTTGTGATAGGTGTGGATGGCGAGGCCGACTCATACGGTGCAATCTTCAAGATTGATGAAGAGCAGGTACAACTGATGAAACGCCGCGGCGGTGTAGGACACGACTTGTCACACATCCGCCCGAAAGGTTCTCCGGTAAAAAATTCCGCCCTGACATCAACCGGACTGGTTCCTTTCATGGAACGCTACTCCAACTCCACCCGTGAAGTAGCCCAAGACGGCCGCCGGGGTGCGCTGATGTTAAGCGTATCCATCAAGCATCCGGATTCGGAAGCCTTTATAGATGCAAAAATGACAGAAGGTAAAGTTACGGGGGCCAATGTATCCGTCAAGCTGACCGACGCATTTATGCAGGCAGCCATCGACGGCAAGCCATTCGTACAGCAATATCCCATTGACGCGGACGAACCTCTGTTCAAGAAAGAAATCAGTGCCACCGATTTGTGGAAAAAAATCGTGCACAACGCATGGAAGTCCGCCGAGCCCGGCGTACTCTTCTGGGACACCATATTAAGAGAGTCCGTACCCGATTGCTACGCAGACCTGGGTTACCGTACCGTGTCGACCAACCCTTGCGGTGAAATTCCCTTGTGCCCCTACGACTCCTGCCGTTTGCTGGCCATTAACCTATATTCATATGTAGTCAATCCGTTCAAACCGGATGCCTACTTCGATTTCGATTTGTTCAAGAAGCACGTAGCACTCGCCCAGCGCATCATGGACGACATCATCGACCTGGAACTTGAGAAAATAGAACGTATCATGGCCAAAATTGACTCCGATCCGGAAAACGAAGATGTAAAGCATACCGAAAGTGTTTTGTGGCAGAAAATCTACAAAAAGAGCGGACAAGGCCGCCGCACCGGCGTAGGCATCACCGCCGAAGGCGACATGCTTGCAGCATTGGGACTGCGTTACGGCACTGAAGAGGCTACCGAATTTGCAGAGAAAGTACACCAGACCGTAGCACTGAGTGCATACCGCTCTTCTGTGGAAATGGCTAAAGAACGCGGCGCTTTCGAAGTATACGACAGCGAACGCGAAAAGAGCAACCCGTTCATCAACCGCCTGCGCGAAGCAGACCCGGAACTGTACGAGGAAATGAAGAAATACGGCCGCCGCAACATTGCCTGTCTCACCATCGCACCGACAGGCACGACAAGCCTGATGACGCAAACCACTTCCGGCATCGAACCCGTATTCCTGCCGGTGTACAAGCGACGTCGCAAAGTCAATCCGAATGACGCCAACGTACATGTGGATTTCGTGGATGAAACCGGAGACGCATTCGAGGAATACATCGTATTCCATCCCAAGTTCGTCACCTGGATGCAGGCGCAAGGATACGATCCTGCCAAGCACTACACACAGGACGAGGTAGATGCGCTGGTACAGAAGTCACCTTATTATAAAGCAACTTCCAATGATGTGGACTGGCTGATGAAAGTAAAAATGCAGGGACGTATCCAGAAATGGGTAGACCACTCCATCAGCGTTACCATCAACCTGCCGAACGATGTAGACGAGGAACTGGTGAACCGTCTCTATGTAGAAGCGTGGAAATCGGGATGCAAAGGCTGTACGGTATACCGCGACGGCTCACGTTCGGGCGTGCTTATCTCTACCAAAAAAGACAAAAAAGAAGAGTTGCCCCCGTGCAAACCGCCTACGGTTGTCGAAACCCGCCCGAAAGTGCTTGAAGCAGACGTTGTACGCTTCCAGAACAATAAGGAGAAATGGGTGGCATTCGTCGGTTTGCTCGACGGATATCCTTATGAAATATTTACCGGTCTTCAGGACGACGATGAAGGAATCATCCTTCCGAAGAACGTTTCAACAGGACACATCATCAAGAACGTTGACGAAAACGGCAACAAGCGTTACGACTTCCAGTTCGAGAACAAGCGCGGCTACAAGGTAACCATCGAGGGACTGTCCGAGAAGTTCAACAAAGAATACTGGAACTATGCCAAACTCATCTCCGGCGTACTGCGTTACCGCATGCCTATCGAGCAGGTAATGAAGCTGGTAAGCTCACTGCAACTGGACAGCGAGAACATCAATACCTGGAAAAACGGCGTGGAACGTGCCTTGAAGAAATACGTTACGGACGGCACCGCAGCCAAAGGTCAGAAATGCCCGAATTGCGGCAACGAGACATTGGTTTATCAGGAAGGCTGCCTTATCTGCACCACCTGCGGTACATCCCGTTGCGGATAAGGTTCAGGCAAGCACAAACGTTTGCATAGGAATTTAAATGAGATAGCCGGCAATAGCTGCATGATTATGAGGAATATTTTCTATACTTACATAATCATTGCAGCTATTGTTGTTTCTAAATCTAATATATATGATTTTATTATTCAATATCGAGTACAGAACCAATTGGGGTGAAGAAGTCAGAGTTTCAGGCTCCATCCCCGAACTCGGAAACGAACATCCCGACAAAGCTTTGCCGCTACAGACCATAGACGGTATTCACTGGACTGCGGAAGTAAACATTGCAATGCCGGAAGACGGACTTGTCCGATACAGCTACCATATCTTCCGCGACGGCCGGCATACACGTGCAGAGTGGAACAGCCTGCCCCGTACGCTTTACCTTTCCGGAACTTCCAAGAAAACGTACCGGATACTGGATTGCTGGAAAAACCTGCCGGAGCAGCAGTATTTCTATACTTCCGCCTTTACGGAATCTCTTCTGGCACACCGCGAACGCAACGCCGCACCCAAAGGACACAAGAAAGGGCTGCTGATAAAGGCATACGCACCCTGCATAGACAGTGACCATTGCCTGGGCATCTGCGGAAACCAGCCTATATTCGGAGAGTGGAACCCGGACAAAGCCGTGCTTATGAGTGATGCCAACTTCCCGGAGTGGCAGATAGAGGTGGATGCCACCAAAATCAGCTTCCCGCTGGAATATAAATTCATTCTATATAACAAGAAAGAACGCCGTGCCGTTTGCTGGGAAAACAATCCGAACCGGTATATGGCAGACCCGCAAACAGGCGCCAACGAGACCCTTGTTGTCGGAGACCGCTACGTATACTTCAGCCTTCCCGCCTGGAAGGGCGCAGGTGTTGCCGTGCCCGTATTCTCACTCCGCTCCGAAAAGAGCTTTGGTGTGGGCGACTTCGGCGACTTGAAGCGTATGATTGACTGGGCGGTAAGCACCAAACAGAAAGCCGTACAGATTCTGCCCATTAACGACACTACCATGACGCATACATGGACGGATTCCTATCCTTATAACAGCATCTCCATCTATGCTTTCCATCCGATGTACACCGACTTGAAGCAACTGGGAACATTGAAGGACAAAAAAGCCATGGCAGACTTCAACAAACGGCAGAAAGAGCTGAATGCCCTGCCCGCCGTCGATTACGAAGCCGTCAACAAAACCAAGTGGGAATATTTTCATCTCATATTCAAGCAAGAAGGAGAAAAAGTATTGAGCTCGGCAGCTTTCCACGATTTTTTTGAATCAAACAAAGAGTGGCTGCAACCGTACGCCGTTTTCAGTTACCTGCGCGATGTTTATAAAACGCCCAACTTCCGCGAGTGGCCTAAATACAGCAGCTACGATGCCGCAGAGATTGAGAAGCTCTGCCAACCGGAATCAGCCGATTATCCGCATATAGCCATCTACTTTTATATCCAGTTCAACCTGCATCTGCAACTGCTTGCCGCTACCGAACATGCACGCGCCAATGGTGTTGTGCTGAAAGGTGACATACCCATCGGCATCAGCCGCAACAGTGTAGAAGCATGGACAGAACCCCACTATTTCAACCTGAACGGACAAGCCGGCGCACCGCCCGATGATTTCTCCGTAAACGGACAGAACTGGGGTTTCCCCACCTACAACTGGGATGTCATGGAAAAGGACGGCTATGCGTGGTGGATGAAGCGTTTCCGCAAAATGGCGGAATACTTCGATGCCTACCGCATTGACCATATCCTCGGTTTCTTCCGAATCTGGGAAATTCCGATGCACGCCGTGCACGGTCTGCTGGGACAGTTCGTGCCCGCCCTGCCCATGACGCGTGAGGAGATAGAGAGTTACGGTCTCTCTTTCCGCGATGAGTTCCTGAAACCTTACATACACGAATATTTCCTCGGACAGATGTTCGGCCCGCATACCGATTACGTAAAGCAGACGTTCATCGAACCGACAGATACGTGGGAAATTTACCGGATGCGTCCCGAATTCGATACCCAGCGCAAGGTAGAGGCCTACTTTGCCGGCAAAACGGATGAGGACAGCATCTGGATACGCGACGGCCTGTATGCGCTTATCAGCGACGTGCTGTTTGTGCCCGACCGCAATGACCCGTACAAATACCACCCGCGTATCGGTGTGCAGCACGACTATATCTACCGTTCCCTGAACGATTGGGAAAAGGCTGCCTTCAACCGTCTGTACGACCAGTACTACTATCACCGCCACAACGAATTCTGGCGTGAGCAGGCTATGAACAAACTGCCGCAACTGACGCAATCCACCCGGATGCTGGTATGCGGTGAGGACTTGGGCATGATTCCCGGTTGCGTGGCATGGGTAATGAACGATTTACGCATTCTATCCCTGGAAATACAACGCATGCCCAAAGATCCGGCACAGGAGTTCGGGCATCCGGACTGGTATCCGTATCGCTCTGTCTGCACCATATCCACACACGATATGTCCACCTTGCGCGGCTGGTGGGAAGAAGACTTCCAGCAGACACAACGTTACTACAACACGATGCTCGGACATTACGGTGCCGCTCCCGCCGTTGCCACGCCCGAACTTTGCGAAGAGGTTGTACGCAAGCACCTGCAAAGCAATTCCATACTTGCCATCCTCTCCCTGCAGGACTGGATGTCGATGGACGGCAAATGGCGCAACCCCAATGCGCAGGAAGAACGTATCAATGTACCTGCCAATCCGCGCCACTACTGGCGCTGGCGTATGCACCTGACACTGGAACAACTGATGAAAGCCGAAAGCCTGAACGAAAAGATAAAAGAGCTGATCGCACAAACGGGACGATAAACAGCATATTAACTGATAATGAGTAAAAAAGCGGTGGAGACCTTTTAATAGTTTTCCACCGCTTTTTTACTCATTGCACCTCCTTACATAGAATTTTCTGCTATACCTCTGCTTAATAAACAGACCTATGATACCAAACAACTGACTAAATCATACAAAAACTTCCCCACGTTTCGCAACGCAGGGAAGGCAAACAAACAAAAAAACCGTATGCTCTCCGAACCGCAGAACACTTCCATAATCCGGAAAGCAACAGTTGCATCATCTCCTCTTGCGAAAGAGACAAGTTCCATGAATGTGCGTCAAAACTAAAATCCGTGCCTAAAATAAATCGTCAAATGTATTTTGACACACTCTCTATCAATATCTGGTACCGTTAATAGTCAGCGAAGGATGGGCATCCGTGAAACGCACTCCGCCCAACAAGCCCATATATTCTGTCTTATCAAGCGGCTTCCCGTTAAAGGTCGAGCCCTGAATATACCCGAACGGCATATCGATAACCAGCGACTGCCCCGCTACACCGTGCAATGTACCTACACAAATACTACTTTTACGGTGTTCCTCACCGGCATTGGTATTAGCCGGAGCTTCCACCTTGGTGTCGATAATGAAATTTCCGCTTACCTCATTCGCTGCCGCCACTGAACCGATATATCCTAAAATACCGCCACATTGGCCATATTCCTGATTCTCTGTATCCACCTTTACGACCGAACCTTTCACGGTACAGTTTCTGATACTGATTCCATTTTCTGCCTGGAAACCGGCTATGCCACCCACCTTATTGATGCCTTGCACGGTACTGTTTTCGAGTGTACAGTTTTCTACCACGTTCGTACCATAGGCACAGCCGATGAACCCACCGGCATAAGCATTGTTTTTGCCGTCGTCAACAGCCGTAATGTTCGCATTCTTCAAAGTCAGATTCCTGACAGTCACACTAATGGCATTAGGTAACAAACCTGCATATAGCTTGTTCGATAAAGTATAATTGGCAATGGTATGATTATTCCCATTAAAAGTGCAATTACTTATACTTTTAAATGAAGTGCTCAATGTTATATTATGGCTGCCCATATCCAAATCGCGTACAAGCACTACCTCTGCCCCTTTTCCATTGGCTCCGCCCTGAATAAAGCCGGCCAGCACATCCGGATCGCCTATATAAATCTTACCGTCATCGGCAACCGTTCCTACGGAAGCATAACTGTGTCCGCTCCATTTATTGCTTGGCAGCACTGTTACACCTGCCGCACATCCGTCCAAATTTACCGAACCGTCGGCAAGCACTTCATTACGCCATGCATTGGTATTGAAATCTACTACATGCGGCAAACGCGGAGTCTGAGTTTCACGGAATTTCGTATAATTCTTCAGTATCAATTTATTATAATAGGGAGAACGCATGCTGATGCCATACTGATAGTTCGTCTCTGTTTGTGGTGCATTGTCACTCACTACATCACAATTATCCAATGTAATCGTATTGTTACGTACATACTTCACCGATGCTACATCATTACTATTGTAGTCATTCAGCACAACCGTAGCAAACTCTTCCGTAGAACCGGAGAAACAGTTACGCCCTATCAACTTGGAATTCTTCACATTAAAAGTTGAACCGGCTTTTGCAGTAGACCAGATATTGAAAGCTGCACGTCCGTCGAGAATGGAGTTATCCACATCGACATTCAGCGATACATTATGCAGTGTGTTGATAACATAATATACTCCTTCGAAAACACAACGGTTTACAGTCAGGTTTGTCACAGCCGTCCCGTCATACGCTTTAGCACTATTATACCCTACGGTAATCGCTCTCGACCAGGCAGATTTGGTAAAGTCACCCTTTTTCTCATCCGTATAAGTATAATCCTGCGACTTATCCACATTCAATTTCGTTGCTCCAAAACCGATATAAGTATCTTCCAACAAGGCTGTAATCGTATTCTCATGACCTCCATTCTGAATATTGAAGCCGGACTGGTTGGACTTGCCGGAAGTCAACAACAGAGAACCGTTACGGATAGTGACTTTCTGACCGGTTCCTACTACCTTCACCAATGACTGTTCATTGGTAGAAGATACTGTCAGGTCATCGAATACCACGTTGGCAGCTCCGTCTATTATCTCAATAGGAGATACGGCAGCCTGGTCTACATGCATTTTTAAATGAGCAATCGTGGCGTTAGCAGCAATCTTCATCGGCTTTCCTACGGTTGCCGAAGCATTGTCAGATACCTTGGAAGCATCAAACGAAGCCTCACGCTCAATCAAAATACTGGTGTAACCCGATACATTATCGGCTATCAGGTTGTCATAACTTTGCTGATTATCAAGGCAGCGGATGATAGTTCCGCTCCAACCTGTATCCTTCGATACAGAAGTAGTTATCTTTCCATAGAGTTTAACATTGCCTTTCTTCAGCGTCAGTGTTCCGATAGTAACACTGCTTTCCACAATCAGCGTATTATCCGCTGTAGTAGCCTCAACAGCCGAATAAGACTGTCCGTTCAACGTTACGGTAGATTCCGAAGCGTCAATGATTATCTTGCTGACGGAAGGAGCCGTTATATTCAGTTCCTTAGGAGCATTTTTACTCTCCTCACCGGTTTCTGTCGTATAATTAATGGTTATATCATTCGATGTTTCAGGCAATGTTATGGATACCGCAACATCCCCGCTCTCATATTTGGGCAGTGAAATAGTCGCTGCTTCTTTCGGTGCTTCCGTTACAACCACATTAGTATTGGTTTTCAAAGCTTCAGCCACTTCGCTTACGGATGCTACCTCTATTACTTTTTCACTTAAAGCAGGAGAAGAGAATGCAGGAGTAACCATTACGTTTACCTTACCGTCAACCGTCAGTAAATTACCCGTTACATTCGTCTTGTAGTTACGCTGAACAGGTATGTTATTCAGGGCTTTCGTGGTAATCTGTCCACCGGCAGCGTTGTATACGGCAAGCGTCATATTTACCAGATGTTGTCCGCCCACAGTATTCGGTGCAAAGAGATAGTCCACAGTCAGGTTACCGTTGGCATCCGCCACAGCCGAAGCCGCTTTGTAAGCTACAGCCGTCAGTTCGCCGAGCAAGTCACCCGTGGCAGCATTAAAACCGGTATAAAGGTTCTTGAATGACAAGCCCGCCGTTACCGGAACAAATTCTTCTTTTTGATTGTCAGGAATAGAAGCCAAATCTTCCGTTTTGATGTTCAATTGTCCGAACGGGCGGGTCAGTTCCACACTTTCAGAAAAAGCATTAGTCACCAGCTTCTCCAGACTGGCAAAGAAAGCATCCCGCGTATCGTCCTTACCGCTTCCGTTATAATCCCCTTGCATGGAAATGTTACGAAGGTCGGCAGTGTTGTAATGCAAATCGGTCTTTATGGCATCACCTTCCACTGACTTGACGTGGTCTGCCCAAAATACGAACTTATAAGTCTGTGAAGTAACCAGGCGGACATCAAAGCCGGCCGTCAGACCATCCGGTTGAATCGCACCTATCTGCCGGCTATAAAGTTCGTCGTTCAGGTAGATTTCCATGATACAACGGTTCACCGATGTACCGTCACCCGCCGTTGCAGCACGGGTTACAGCATTGTTCCCGTTCCCAGGCAACTGTACACTGAAAGAGGCGGCTACTTCGCCGTTTCTTCCGCCATTCGCCAGCTCGTCACTCTGACAGGCTGCGAATACAAGCAGGATAATACCTGCCATTAATAAAAAACACTTTTTCATGTTCGTTTTGTTTAAAATGAGACATCTGTTTATTCTGTTTGAATAAGTCATGTTTAAATAAGCCGTCAGGGAACCACCACATTTATCTCTCCATCGAAACCGGGGTTGATACCGATGCCGGGAGCGAACTCACGGGTAAGAAACGCATCACGCACCGTAGTAATCCTATTCCGTCTGACGGGCACTTCCACGCCGCCGACCCGGTTCACCTCCTGTCCCTTTTCGTTGCAGATAACCATTTCCAGCGTAACGGAAGACTCCGTACCATTCACCAGCACATAGTCGAAAGCCAGACAAGCCTCATTGTTGGAAATAACAATGGGAACGGAAGTAAATTGTATACCTGTGACCGCCTCATTGGGACGGTTGGAAACGACATTAAAACCTGTGGGGAAATAACCGGTGTAACCCAGTTGCACCGTAAAATCTTCTATGCCTGCAGGACGGACAGACTTCATTTGTTCCAACTTGTTGAGGTACTTGATGACATCGGTAGTAATCAACTCTATTTTCGCCAGCGGATGTTCCAATTGTATCTCTTCGCGATGACGGGCTGCCAAATGGCAACGATAAGGAATAAGGTCGAGGGTTGCCTGTCCGCAAAACACATCTTTATAGTCGGTTCCACCCGTATAATCACCTTTCAGCTTGACGGCAGCAAAATCGGAAGTGGTGTAAAAGCAGTCGGCAGCAGTGTTGCCGGAAACCTCGGTAGCAAGTACAAAGTCCCGCCATGCCACCACCCGATAGTTACGTGCATGAAGCTCACATTCCAATGCCACTTCTCCTGCATCTCCTTCCTCACAAATCAACTGACGGCGGAATTGCAGGCTTTGGTCGAACCTGTCATCGGCATATACTTCCACAATATAACGCACCTTGTACTTGTGCACATCGGCGGTACGTGTAGAGAACTCTGGAACATCGAACTGTGTCATATCAGCACCGGGTAGCAGGACAATTTCGGTATGTACGGTTGTAGGGTCTATCCCACCTCCTTCCGGCATTTCGCGTACGCTGCATCCTCCCCACAAGAGTGCAGACAGCAAGCTACAGACAGCCACAAACAGTTGTTTCATCGCCGGCCTCCTTTCCAATCAATACGGTAGCCCACTGAAACACCCGCATGGTCGATGCCGAAAAAATTCTTATGACGAGTATCGACATAAGCACCACCGGGAATATTGAAAAAGCGGTCATAATCCAGATAAGCATATCCCGCTCCCAAAGAAAACTCCAGACACCAGCACCCGCCTTTTCCGAGTGAAAGCCGGTAACCGGCAGTAAGCCCCATATTCAGCAATGGAGTACCCGTATCGCTATTCTGATAGCGATATGTACTGTTCTTAAGAGCATAGTTGTAAGAAGCCACCCCGATATGCACACCGGTAAAAAGACCATCCACCTGCCCGAACCAATAACGCACTTCGGGCTGCACGCAGAAAGTGCGCAGTTTGCGGGAAGAAGTAAAATAATTGAAAGGAGAATAGTAAAAAGGAATAAGGACAGAAATTGCAGGCGAAATATCATACTCCACCGCTACGTTCATAACCGCCATTCCCCACGCCACAGCATTGGTCTTCAACAACAACGAATGGTTATTGCGCCCGATGCTCGAATTCGGACTGAATGTTCGCCCGGCGTAGTACAAGGTATCTTCCCCATTACCGGCTTTTACATACCCATCAATCGGAGTCATGAGAAATATGCACAACAGAAACAGCAACAATCTTATCTGCATAAACGTCTTATAAACTTCTGTCTGCACAGGCAGACCGGAAGCATGCGTCCTCCAAACTCCGAAAGGACCGGTTAGAAACAGAAACGTGGAGCTGCGTGCTGTTTCTAACATGAAGGCCCTAGGAAAACCCGTTAAACAAAACAGACAGCAGTCCCACGCTACAAACGTGAGAATCCACTGTGCTGTCCATTGTTTAACTTCTGAAAATTTCCTAGGTTTTCATGTTAGAGGACAAAGCACAACGCTTCTAATATATTTTTCTCCTTAAAAAATCAAGCTACAGTCGCTACCGAACTTCAATGCAAAGTTATAGAAATATAATTAGAATGAAAATTTTCACGCCATTTTTTGCAAAAAAGCATAGAAATCGTGCTCCACGAGTTGTAGAACAAAAATATTATCCATAAGTTTGCATGAGAGACTATTTTTTCGTTTATGAAAAGCTACATATTTTTAGACCGGATATGCTTTTTCGCCCACCACGGTGTAGGCGAACAGGAAACACTGGCAGGTAACGAATTCACCGTCAGCCTGCGACTGCAAGTAAACATCACACCTGCCATGCAGACCGATGATGTGGCGGATACCGTGAGCTACGCAGATGTGTATGAAGCCGTAAAGGCAGAAATGAAGGTTCCTTCCAAGCTATTGGAACATGTCGGAGGACGTATTGTGAAACGGTTGTTCGGCGATTTCCCCCAAATAGAAAATATTGAATTAAAGTTATCAAAGCGCAATCCGCCAATGGGGGCAGACATCGAAGCGGCGGGAATAGAGATTTGCATCTCACGGGAAGCGACAGCAATAGCTACTTAAAACAAAAGCAACCCTGTACAGGCACTTCGGACATCCCCGCCTCATTATATGCACAGAATGAATTATTGCTTCTTCTTTCTTTTCTTAGCCGATTCAACCGCCTCGGCAACGACTTGCTTGTTCTCGAACCTCTTGGCATAGTTGCTATAATCGGGAACAGTACGTTCATAAGTAGGATCAAGGAAGAGCGGACTCGAAATGATATGGTCTGCCGTACTGCGGTTACAGCAAAACACGATGTTCTCCACGCTGGCAAGACGGGTCAAAGCCTTAACATCGGTATCGTGCGGCTGCAAAGTCATGGGATCTGTAAAGAAGAAAAGATAATCAATTTCCCCGTCCACAATGCGCGAGCCCATTTGCTGGTCACCGCCCAAAGGACCGGATTTGAGAATGGTAAAATCCCATTCGACATCGGGATGCTTCTCTTTCAATGCTGCCAAAATAAGGGTTCCCGTAGTACCCGTACAATAGAACTTATGCCCCATAAGCAATTCCGAATTCCAAAGTACCCACTCTATGAGGTCTTTCTTCATGGCATCATGCGCCACCAGGCCAATCTTTCTAACCAATTTTTCCATAAGCAAATAACTTTTACAAAACAAACAATCAAGAATAGATAACAGTTCCTACAACTGAGAGAAAAATTTCTTCCCACGCAGATAAAACCCTACCAAGATACTACTTTTTACCCGTTCGGGAATCATCGGGAGTGATGTTTTTTTCAAGTTCTCTTTACGGGCATCCGCAAACGAGGGACGGAGCAAATGGAATGCACGACGTGCGCGAAGCACTGCCCACATATTGGGAAACTGCCCTTTGAGCAGAAAACTCAAAGCCGCAACATAATCAAGCACTGCGCGCACACGCATTACAGGCCCCAATTCTTCTTGCGGCAGATTCTTATAGAGCATTACAAGATTGTTACGGAAATTGAGAAAAGTCTTATGAGGATTCTCCTTTTTCAAGGTTGCACCGCCTACATGATAAACGGTACTCTGGGGTACACAAACCAGCATCCGCCCGCGGGCACGAAGTCGCCAGCACAAGTCTATCTCTTCCATATGAGCGAAAAAACGTCCGTCCAATCCGCCGGCATCCAAATAGTCTTTCCGACGGATAAACAAGGCAGCGCCTGTAGCCCAAAACACAGGAACGACAGTATCATACTGTCCGTTGTCTTTCTCTACTGCACTCATTATCCGCCCCCGGCAAAAGGGATAACCGTAACGGTCTATAAATCCGCCGGCCGCTCCTGCATATTCGAACAGTTCCTTTTGCCGCCAACTCCGGATTTTAGGCTGGCATGCCGCAACTTCAGGATGAGCGTCCATGTAGCTTACAAGTGGCACCAACCAGTGTTCGGTCACTTCCACATCGGAATTAAGCAGCATCACATACTCTGCAGATACCTGCTGCAAGGCAAGGTTGTATCCTTCGGCAAAACCGAGGTTCTCTTTTAATATAATAAGATGCACGTCAGGAAACTCTTGGCGAAGCATATCAACGGAAGCATCTGTCGAACCGTTATCCGCCACATAAATTTTCGCACCTTCCGTCTTGGAATAGCGCACTACGGAAGGAAGAAACGAACGAAGCATTTCACACCCATTCCAGTTCAATATGACAACAGCAATCTTATCCATGTTGTATGGTATCCTCACGCTTTAGTTTCCAACGCTTATGCGACCAGAACCAATAGGGCGGTTCTCTACGGATTGTCTGTTCCAGGCGACGGGCAAAACATTCCGTTATCTCCCCGTCTGCCGTTGCTTTGGGCGTTTCGGTTATCAAGTCAAACCGAACCCGGCAATATCCCCTTCCCTGCTTTTGCAGTTCACAGTAGAATACAGGAAAGTCCATAAGTTTGGCAATACGTTCGGCACCATCCATAAAGACGGTATCCTGATTCAGGAAAGTTGTCCAGTAATGCGCCTCGTTAGGATTGGGCGACTGGTCGGTTATCATTCCCACCGCCACACGCTTGTTGTCACGGCACAGTTTTATAATCTCGCGCGCCGTAGAATGTTTGGCCACATTGTAACCGCCAAAACGGGTACGGATGCGTTTAAACATAGCATCCATATATTTATTATGCAACGGTTTATAGATTTGCACCGGTATATCTCCCTCTTGCATGATACTGCTCATTCCCGTAATCCACTCAAAGTTAGCATAGTGCGGTATCAGCAACACAATACCCCCATGTTTTTCAATCATGGCAAGATACTCTTCCTTATTGTCATATTCCATGCGTCGGCAGAGTTCCTTGAAAGACATACGCAGCATCTTCACCTCCTCCAACATATAATCACAGATATAACGGTAGAACTCACGTTCTATATCCCGCAGTTCAGCCGCGGATTTTTCAGGAAACGCATTGCACAAATTAGCACGTACTACTCTGCGCCGATAGTGCACGACGTGATGCATCAAAAAGCAAAGCCCGTCGGACAGTATATAAAGTACCTTAAAAGGCAATAAGGCCAACAACCACATGCCCGCATAAGTCAACCAATAAATCAATCTTGATTTCACCTTGTCAATTCCTTATTACAGATTACTGAGTAAATCACTTATCGCCAAACGCTCCCGAAAGCGCCGTGCCTTCTTCATTAAAATCGCCCATACGCACCGGAATTACCTGATTATCCAGCGCATCATCATGCGGCACTTCCACCCGGATGTAATTCGGAGTGAAACCGTGCATCGGCGTTCCCGGTTTAGAACGTTCCAACAGCACAGGCATTGTCTGCCCGATATGGCGGGCATAAAACGCACGTGTCTTTTCGTCCGACAAATCCAGCAGAAGCCGGCTGCGTCTGTGCTTTTCCTCGGAAGACACCACATGCTCTATCTTTAAAGCCTGCGTACCCGGACGTTCGGAATAGCTGAACACATGAAGCTGCGTCACATCCAGACTTTGAATAAACCGGTATGCCTGCTCAAAGTATTCTTCCGTTTCTCCACGCGTTCCTACGATCACGTCCACACCGATAAAGGCATCGGGCATCACTTCCTTTATCCGTTTCACTTTAGAAGCAAACAACGCCGTATCATATCGTCTGCGCATCAGTTTCAGCACTTCATCACTACCCGATTGCAACGGAATATGGAAATGAGGCATAAACCGCTTGGAACGGGATACGAACTCAATGATTTCGTCCGTCAGCAAGTTAGGTTCAATAGAAGATATGCGATAGCGCTCAATGCCTTCCACATCGTCCAACGCCTTTACCAGGTCGAAGAAGGTTTCTCCCGTCGACTTTCCGAAATCGCCGATATTTACCCCTGTCAATACAATCTCCTTACCGCCTTCGGCGGCTGCCTGACGAGCCTGTTCCACCAAAGATGCGATGCTTCCGTTACGACTGCGGCCGCGGGCAAAAGGAATGGTGCAATAAGAACAGTAATAATCGCAACCGTCCTGCACTTTCAGGAAGAAGCGGGTACGATCACCACGCGAACACGACGGAGCAAACGACCGGATATCTTTCAAGGCAGAGGTATGTGCCTCTCCGCTTTCGTGCTTCCGCAAATCGCCCAGATACTGAAGCAGGTCTTTCTTCTGCTCTGCACCCAGCACTACATCCACACCTTCTATCTTTGCTACGGCATCCGGCTTCAACTGGGCATAACACCCCGTTACCACCACAAAAGCTCCCGGATGCTGCTTCACCAAACGATGAATTGCCTGGCGGCACTTCTTATCCGCCACCTCGGTGACCGAACAGGTGTTTACCACACATATATCCGCCTTCTCTCCCTTGCGCACCGTACGCACGCCTGCCTCCCGCAAAACCTTACCGATAGTCGAAGTTTCCGAGAAATTCAGTTTACACCCCAACGTATAGTAAACCGCTGTCTTATCTTGAAATATACTGGTATCTATCATGAGTCTAAATCACATTTTCACGACAAAGGTACACATTATTATTATATTTTTCCTACTTTTGCACAATTCATCAAAAAACGTGCAATGATACAAGAAAACTTTATCAAGCTATACGAGCATAGTTTCCGCGAGAATTGGGATCTTCCCTGTTACACCGATTATGGAGAAAACGAAAGTTATACCTATGGAGAAGTAGCGCAGGAAATTGCCAAATTACACCTTCTGTTCAAGTATTGCAGCCTGCGCCGCGGCGATAAGATAGCGATTATCGGCAAGAATAATGCCCGTTGGTGCATCGCTTATATGGCGGTTATCACCTATGGCGGCATCGTGGTTCCTATTCTGCAGGATTTCAACCCCAATGATGTACATCACATCGTCAATCATTCCGAATCGGTATTCCTCTTCACCAGTGATGCCATCTGGGAGCATCTGGAAGAAGAACGGCTTACCGGATTGCGCGGTGTATTCTCTCTCAACGATTTTCGCTGTTTGTACCAGCGTGACGGAGAGACTATCCAACGTTTCCTCAAACATCTGGGTGATAAAATGGAAGAAACTTATCCGAATGGTTTCACACGGGAAGATGTAACTTATACCGACCTCTCCAACGACAAAATAATGTTGTTGAACTATACTTCGGGTACAACAGGCTTCAGTAAAGGTGTCATGCTGACAGGAAACAATCTGGCAGGTAACGTAACTTTCGGCATACGTACCGAACTGCTGAAGAAAGGAGATAAAGTACTCTCTTTTCTACCACTGGCACACGCTTACGGTTGCGCTTTCGACTTCCTGACCGCTACGGCCGTGGGTACACATGTCACACTGTTAGGAAAAGTTCCTTCTCCCAAAATCCTGATGAAGGCGTTTGAAGAAGTAAAGCCAAACCTGATTATAACCGTCCCCCTTGTTATCGAAAAGATATACAAGAACGTCATCCAGCCTATTATCAACAAAAAGTCCATGAAATGGGCGCTCAGCATTCCTTTGCTGGACGGACAGATATATGGGCAAATCCGTAAGAAATTGGTAGATGCGTTAGGTGGCCGATTCAAAGAAGTGATTATCGGTGGCGCTGCCATGAATCCGGAAGTGGAAGAATTCTTCCATCGCATCAAATTTCCTTTCACCATCGGATACGGCATGACGGAATGCGCCCCGCTTATCAGCTACGCTCCCTGGAACGAATTCGTAACCACTTCTTCCGGACGGGTACTTGATATTATGGAAGCCCGCATCTATAAAGAAAATCCGGATGACAGACTTGGCGAAATACAGGTACGCGGTGAGAATGTAATGGTTGGATATTATAAAAATCCGGAAGCCACCAAAGAGGTTTTTACTGAAGACGGTTGGCTACGTACCGGCGATTTAGGTACTTTGGACGAGCATAACAACCTTTATATCCGTGGGCGCAGCAAAACTATGATTCTTAGCTCCAGCGGACAAAATATTTTCCCGGAAGAAATAGAAGCCCGCCTCAACAATATGCCGTTCGTTTTGGAAAGCCTTGTGATTGAGCGCAACAGGAAATTGGTAGCTTTGGTCTATGCCGACTATGAGGCACTGGATTCTTTAGGGTTGAACAATCCGGAAAACCTGAAGACCATCATGGATGAAAATCTCAAGAATCTGAACAACAGCGTTGCCGCTTACGAAAAAGTCAGCCAAATACAGCTTTATCCTACAGAATTTGAGAAAACCCCGAAAAGAAGTATCAAAAGGTATTTATACAACAGCATTGCAGAGGATTAATATGTTATAGAACATGCTTGAAGAGGGCAAAATGGGCTTTCCTCAAAAAAAAGTATAAAAAAAGTTGGGTTTTGGAGAACAACATATCCAAAAAGTACATACCTTTGCAGCGTTTTAATAAAGCAATTGATTGTATTACGTTTTAAAAGTAAAGAAAATGAAAAAATTAGTTTTGATGGCCGTAGCTATCGTAGCAGTATCTTTCGCATCTTGTGGTAACAAAGCAGCTAACGCTGAACAAGCAACAGCTGATTCAATCCGTATCGCTGACTCAATCGCAGCTGTAGAAGCTGCAGCAGCTGAGGCAGCAGCATCAGTAGCTGATACTACTGCAACAGATAGCGCAGCAGTTGTAGCTGAATAATTTCAGAACAACAATTAGAGAGAATTGAAAGTCTGACGTACGAAAGTACGGACAGACTTTTTTTATATCCAATCAGCACAAGAAGACATCTTGCCATTTAAACATCTGTCTTATCATGAAACATCACTCCATCCCAAATAAATAACCGGGAAAGGGAGAAAATCAAAAAAGTCCGGCTTCTTTTCAGAAACCGGACTTTTCCTTTTATATAGAATTCTATATTTATGCTTCCTCAGCAACTACTTCAAAAGGAATTTCCACAGAAACTTCCTTGTGCAGCTTAACGATAGCCTTGTAGTTACCAACTTCTTTCACTGCATCCTTAACAACGATAATCTTACGGTCGATGTTGTGACCCAGTTTAGCCAGCTCGTCAGCAATCTGGATGTTGCCTACAGAACCGAAGATAGTACCTGTAGCACTAACCTTAGTAGCAATCTTCAAGGATACGCCTTCCAGCTTAGCAGCCAGTTCTTCAGCATCCTTTTTGATTTTCTCCAGCTTGTGAGCGCGTTGTTTCAGCTCTTCAGCCAGCATTTTCTTTGCAGAAGGAGAAGCGATGACAGCTTTTCCTGTCGGGATGAGGTAGTTACGACCATAACCGGATTTAACGGTTACGATGTCGTTCTTATAACCCAAGTTTACGATGTCTTCTTTCAATATAATTTCCATACTTTCCTCCTCCTATTATTTCATCATGTCAGTTACATAAGGCAGCAACGCCAAGTGACGTGCTCTCTTCACAGCTTGAGCTACACGACGTTGGAACTTCAAAGAAGTACCGGTAATACGACGCGGAAGGATTTTACCTTGCTCATTCAAGAATTTCTTCAAGAATTCAGGGTCTTTGTAGTCGATGTACTTAATACCACTCTTTTTGAAACGGCAGTATTTTTTCTTCTTAACGTCTACTGAGGGCGGAGTTAAATATCTGATTTCTGATTGAACTTGTTGTGCCATGATTAATCCTCCTTTTTAGTTGATTTAACACTTCTTCTCTTCGCAGCGTACTCTGCAGCGTACTTGTCTTGCTTGAAAGTCAAGAAACGGATTACGCGCTCGTCACGACGGAAGTTGATTTCCAATTTCTCAATTACAGTAGGTTCTGCATTGAACTCAATCAGCTGATAGAAACCGGTTGACTTCTTCTGGATAGGATAAGCCAGCTTTTTCAGTCCCCAGTTTTCTTCATTTACAATCTCAGCACCTTCAGCAGTAAGGATGCCTTTGAATTTTTCTACCGCTTCCTTCATCTGAACATCAGACAAAACGGGAGTCAAAATGAAAACGGTTTCGTATTGATTCATACTCGTTTAATTAAATAAATAAATTATTTGTTTATTAAATGCGGGTGCAAAGGTAGGCATTTTATTTTGAACTGCAAAAATAAGCGGACTTATTTTGTATTGTATCCAAGTTGTACTATATTTGCAAAGTTGTTTAAACAATAATTTCATGATAGAGCAATTTAACTTTGACATCCAGCTGATATTCGCTATTCTGAATGGTAAGGTATCTGCCGCGATTAACCGTAAATTATCACGCAACTTCAGGCAGAATGGTTTGGAAATCACTCCGGAGCAGTGGACTGTCCTCATCTTTTTATGGGAAAAAGACGGAGTTACGCAGCAAGAGTTGTGCAATGCAACCTTTAAAGACAAACCCAGCATGACCCGCCTTATAGATAATATGGAGCGCCAGCATCTTGTAGTACGCATTTCCGATAAAAAAGACCGCCGCACCAATCTGATACACCTTACTAAAGACGGAAAGGAACTGGAAGAGCGCGCCCGCGTCATAGCCAACCAGACGTTAAAGGAAGCATTGCAAGGCATCACCATTGAGGAGCTGAGCGTGAGCCAGGAAGTGCTGAGAAAAATATTTTTCAATACGAAAGACTAACCGTAAATCCATAGGGAAGAGCTGAAAACCAACTAAATTAAGCGAATAATAGTTTTTTTGCAAAAATAATTTCGCTTGTTAAAGAATTATGCTTTTCTTTGTGACAAGAATACGAAAATAATAATCTATTAAAATACACACACATGAAAGGCTTATTAAAAAATCTGGGATTGATATTAATCTTGGTAGGAGCTGTAATCCTGGTTGCATGTTCTTTTACCGGCAATGTAAACAACAACGCGATTCTGGGCACCAGCGCTGTTTTAATTGTAATAGGATTGATTTCTTACATTCTTATCAACAAGAGAATTGCGGATTAATACCGAGAAAAAGAAATAAAAAAAGGCGATTGCACTGCAACCGCCTTTTTTTATTTTCCATTGTCCGAAGCCGGATTCCCATCAGGACTCGGCTTCCGGAGTTATCAGTTTATATCCCTTTCCGTGAATATTGATAATCTCGATAGATTCATCTTCTTTCAGGTGCTTACGCAATTTGGTGATATATACGTCCATACTACGCGCATTGAAGTAGTTATCGTCAATCCAGATAGTCTTCAATGCAAAGTCACGTTGCAGGATTTCGTTGGCGTGTGCACAAAGCAAGCCCAGCAATTCGGATTCTTTTGTAGTCAGTTTGGTCTGCTTTTCAGGCGTTGACAAAATCTGTTTCTGGGTATCAAACGTAAACTTACCAATCTTGTAAATGCTGCTTTCTTTGTTCTTCTTGCCACGGACACGTCTCAAGATAGCTTCAATTCTGAAAGTCAGCTCTTCCATACTGAACGGTTTGGTGATATAATCGTCCGCACCGATTTTGAAACCTTCCAGAATATCTTCTTTCAAGGTTTTGGCCGTCAAGAAGATAATAGGAATTTCCGCATTTGCTGCGCGAACCTCCTGTGCCAAAGTAAAGCCATCCTTCTTCGGCATCATCACGTCAAACACACACAGGTCATATTTATTCTTCAGGAAAGCCTTGTATCCTGCTTCTCCATCGGGATATAACTCGGCAGCGTAACCTTTTGCCTGTAAATATTCTCTTAAAAGCATGCCAAGATTCTCATCATCTTCGCACAATAAAATACGCAGTTTCTCATCCATATCAATCAATTTTTTAATAGAGGTAATGCAATAATAAATTTAGTTCCAACATTCAGTTCGCTTTCCGCACGGATGGTCCCCTTATGGTCTTGAATAATCTTCCTTACATAAGCCAGTCCGAGTCCGAACCCCTTAACATCGTGCAGATTACCTGTATGCACGCGATAGAACTTATCAAATATCTTTTTCAAGTTTTCTTTCTTAATACCTATACCGTTGTCTTGCACCGAAATCATCACTTTACCCGGTTCATTCCAGGTCTTCACCATCAACTGCAAGTCCACATCCGGTCTTTTATACTTCACCGCATTATCCATGAGATTGAAAATCACATTCGTGATGTGCATTTCATCTGCAAAGATTATCGGATCGGTTGCTTTCAAGTCCGACTCAATCTTCCCGTTGTACCGTTCCACTTTCAAGGCAAACGTATTGATTACGCCGGTAATCAGTTCATTGGTATCCAATTCCTTCATTTTCAACGTCGCCTTCTGCCGGTCGAACATCGACATCTGGAGAACCTTCTCTACCTGGAACCTCAACCGCTTCGTCTCATCATTAATGACACCCGATATATGCTGGAACATTGCCGGAGATTTGCCTACCGCCGGGTCTTTCAGCATCTGCGCCGCCAACGAAATGGTTGAAATCGGCGTCTTGAATTCGTGCGTCATATTATTGATAAAGTCATTCTTCATCTCCGTCAGCTTCTTTTGGCGGAACACGATGTAAATCGTGAAGATGAACGTTATCAACAGCACAAAGGTGAATATCATCGATGGAATCATAAAGCTGACCGAATCGAAGATATAATCCCTCTTGCCGGGAAAATGTATCTTGACGATACTCATACGGGCAGGCGGGTCGTTCAGGAACAAGGGCTGCGAGTAGGAACTCTCACTGCCTTCATCGCTGTAATCCGAACAGCGATACACTTCCCTGCCGTCCCGGTCTATCACCTTAAAGTGATAGTTCAACTCGATACCGTTGTCAATCAACCCCGATTTCAGATACTGGTCCAGATTCTTAAAATTCACCCGTTCTTCTATCGGCCGGCTACTGGCACGGTAAATCATCTGCCAGGCCACCTCATCCAGCAAGGCGCGTTGATACAGATAACGGTTCTTTATGGCATCCGCCAGCGAACGCGATGTCTGGGGTATCGTTTTCGTTCCGTGTTTACGCGAAATCATTGCCCTGGGCAGTTCTGATGCTTCGTTGGTAAATGTCTTCAGTTCGATAGCCGAATACCTTGTACCGTCCGGTGATGTAACCGTAAAACGCTGCGTCTGCACCACTCCCTTACCTTGTGAGCTTTGCTCCCACGCTTTCTTCTCAGCCTCGGAGATATCCTCCCGCAACCAACGGTCGACCTCCGCAGACTCCACATCTTTTGAAGCAGCCATCAAAGCACGCTTCACCGATTCATCGAATTGCTCGTTACGCATCTTCACCATTTCCTCAATATAGCTGATCTGCAGATACAGCAAACTGATGAAGGAAAGGCCCATAACGACGCCTAATATCCATATTGTCGACTTTTTCATAGTCACAAAATTAACACTCCCTAATTAACACTCCTAACAAATTAACCTGATTTAACCGGGTGTTCTCGTTAATTAACCGTAGCGTGTTTTTTAAGTTGTATTACGAGTATTATAACAAAATGAGACACCTTTGGTTTGCAAATTTAATAAAAAATTAAATATTAGCATTCACATTCTCCTTCATTCTTAACCAGTGTTAATAAAAAAGCCGTTATTCCTCACAATGAGCGAACAACGGCTTTCACGATTTATTAAAATACTTTATTCGTCAGCCTGCTTTGCTTCAAATTCCTTGATAAGTTTATCCTGTACGTCGCTCGGTACAAGTTCGTAGCTGGCAAACTTCATAATGAACGAAGCGCGCCCGCCCGTCAACGAACTCAGGGCCGTAGAATAGGACGACATCTCTTTCAAAGGCACTTTGGCAATCAGCTTTTCATAACCGGCTTCGCTACTCATACCCATAATCATGGCGCGGCGTCCTTGCAGGTCACCCATCACATCACCCATCTTGTCGGAAGGAACAAACACTTCCACATCGTATATCGGTTCCAGAATCTTAGGACCGGCATTCTTGAACGCTTCGCTGAACGCATTGCGACCGGCCAGCATAAAGGAAATTTCATTGGAATCCACCGGGTGCATCTTACCGTCGTATACGATAACGCGCACATCGCGGGCATACGAACCGGTGAGCGGACCTTGCTCCATACGGGACATGATACCTTTCAGGATAGCCGGCATGAAGCGGGCATCGATAGAACCGCCCACGATACTGTTGACAAACACCAGCTTGCCGCCCCACTCCAGCGGAACTTCCTCAACGCCTTTCACGTTCATCTTGAATTCCTGCCCGTTGAACTTATAGGTTTCCGGCATCGGCATGCCTTCATAATAGGGCTCTACAATCAGGTGGACTTCACCGAACTGTCCTGCTCCACCGGATTGTTTCTTATGGCGGTAGTCGGCACGGGCAGCCTTCGTGATGGTTTCACGATACGGGATACGCGGTTCTTCGAACTTAACCTGCAATTTCTCGTTATTCTCCAAACGCCATTTCAATGTACGCAGGTGGAATTCACCCTGTCCGTGCACAATGGTCTGGCGCAACTCCTTGGACTGGTCGATAACCCATGTCGGGTCTTCCTCGCGCATACGGTTCAGGATAACCATCATCTTTTCCGTATCGGCTTCATTCAGCGGCTTGATGGCGCGGGAATATTTGGAATTCGGATATTTAATGAAGTTGAAACGATTCTCAGCCCCTTTGGCATTCAGCGTATTGCCCGTATGCACATCCTTCAGTTTCACCGTGCAGCCGATATCACCGGCTACCATTTCCTCCACCTTGATACGGTTGGCTCCTGCACATGCGTAAATCTGCGCAATACGCTCCTTAGAACCGCGGTCGGCATTGGTAAAGTCTTCTCCTTCGTGTACCTTGCCGCTCATAACCTTGAAATACTGCACATCACCGATATGCGGTTCAACGGCAGTCTTGAAGAAATACAGGGAAGTAGGTCCGTTGGAATCGGGGTTCACAACTTCGCCGCGTGTATTGTGCACCGGAGGCATTTCGTCTACAAACGGAACGACATTACCCAGGAACTCCATCAAACGGCGCACACCCATATCCTTGCCCGCACATACGCAGAATACGGGGAACATACCGCGGGAAGCCAATCCTTTGCGGATGCCCTCGCGCATCTCGTCTTCGGTCAGAGAATCCTGTTCGAAGAATTTCTCCATCAGGGTTTCATCGTGTTCGGCAGCGGCCTCCACCAATGCTTTATGCATGGCAGTTGCTTTCTCCATCTCCTCAGCGGGAACATCTTCGATTGTGGGTGCTCCGCCTTCCGGTCCCCACGAATATTTTTTCATCAGAAGTACATCAATCAACGAATTGAAATTAGGTCCGGTAGCCAGCGGGTATTGAACGGGAACCACTTTTGAACCATAAATTGATTGCAGTTGCTCCAATACCATATCATAATCGCACTTCTCATGGTCGAGCTGGTTTACCAGGAAGATAACCGGTTTGCCCAGCTTCTCCGTATAGCGGAAATGATTTTGAGTACCTACCTCGGGGCCGTATTGTCCGTTCAGCAGCAGGATAGCCGTATCGGTAACGTTGAGTGCCGTCATGGCCGCTCCCACAAAGTCGTCACTGCCCGGACAGTCTATGATATTCAGCTTCTTACCGTTCCACTCCACATGGAAAACGGTGGAAAACACAGAATAGCCGTATTCCTGCTCCACCGGAAAGTAATCGCTGACCGTATTCTTGGCAGTAATTCTGCCGCGACGTTTTATAATACCACTCTCAAAGAGCAGCGCTTCCGTGAGAGTGGTTTTACCCGAGCCGTCATTGCCAAGGAGGGCAATGTTCTTAATTTCATTCGTCTGATATACTTTCATGATATATAAGATTTAAAGTGAATACTCAGCATGCTTCCGTATGCCATTATTTTAGTGAGCCGCAAATTAGAAATTAATCAAAAGAAAAGCAATAAAACGTCTGTGTTACTAAACTATGTTATGTAACACATCGGCTATATACCTTATTATATGGTATCCGGAAAAGCTGCACTTCAGCCTGTAATCAATATCACAAAACCCCTTCCAGCTCAAGTAATCTCTGTTTGGAGCCAAGCCCGCCGCCGTAGCCGGTCAAGGAACGGTCACTGCCGATTACCCGGTGACAAGGAACAAATATCGACATCGGATTTGCTCCATTGGCATTAGCTACCGCACGCACTGCCGCAGGTCTGCCGATGCGTCGTGCCACTTCTCCATAGGAAACTGACGTGCCGAAAGGTATCTTCAACAATTCACTCCACACTGTCTTCTGAAAATCCGTACCTATGAACAGGAGCGGTATATCGAATGTCTGCCGCTTTCCGGCAAAATACTCGTCCAACTGTTGCCGGGCGCTTTCGATTACAGCCGAAGTACCTTCCTCAAATTCGGCATTCCACATCCGTTTCAGTCTGTTGTCCACCCGGGCACTATGCTTTTCCGTCCGCCAGTCGCAAAGACAGAGTTTATCGCCTATCGAACCAAGCAACAGCACGCCGCAGGGCGATTGATAGGGATTGACTATGATTTTATTCTTATCTTTCATACAGCAGAAATAGGATAATTGCATCTATCTGTTTCCAATTTTAAGAGTTTGAAAATGAAAAAACACCTGTTACGCTATCACGAAACCGGATACATATACCTGATTACGGTCATATTAAAGCGTAGCAGATAAATTTCCTTACAAGTAAAAACCGCCCGTCCTCTCACAACAAAGAGAAGAACGGGCGGCCGTTTATCTAAAATGTATCGTTCTTATTTCAGCAAAGACTCCGGGTCGAGATGGTTTGCCTCGATGTCTTTGAAATAACGGTATGTACCGACTTTCAGCTCTGCCGTAGCAGCATCGTCGCAAACGATGATTCCCTTTTCATGCATCTGCAGCGCGCTGATTGTCCACATCTGCATCACAGGTCCTTCCACCGCATGATAAAGGGCACGGGCCTTGTTGTGGCCATTTACGATAATCATCACTTCCCTTGCGCTGAGCACAGTGCCTACACCTACGGTCAAAGATGTTTTGGGCACTTTGTTTACATCGTTGTCAAAGAAGCGGGAGTTGGCAATGATGGTGTCGGTAGTCAGCGTTTTCTGACGGGTACGCGACGACAAGGAAGAGCCCGGCTCGTTGAAAGCGATGTGTCCGTCGGGACCGATACCACCCATGAAGAGGTCGATACCGCCGTAAGACTTGATTTTTTCCTCATAACGTGCACATTCGGCATCGAGGTCGGCAGCGTTTCCGTTCAGGATATTGGTATTTTCCGGCTTGATATCGATGTGGCTGAAGAAGTTGTTCCACATAAAGGAATAGTAGCTTTCGGGGTGTTCCTTCGGCAAGCCTACATATTCGTCCATGTTGAAAGTCACTACGTTCTGGAAAGATACAATACCTTTCTTGTTCAGGTCGATTAAGGCCTTGTACATACCCAGAGGCGAAGAACCGGTGGGACATCCCAATACAAACGGTTTTTCAGGGGTAGGATTGGCAGCCTTGATTTTGGCAGCTACATAATGTGCCGCCCACTGTGATACGGATTGATAATCCGGTTGAATGATTAGTCTCATTACAATTATTTTATCAGGTTAATAAATTAGGGGTAACTTTATTGTCTGTCTTTCTTCAAACGCTCCGCCATGGCGCGTGCCAGATTCTCGCATTGCTCGTAGGTAATGTCCTTCATGGCCTGCTTCATTTCCACCGGATCGCCCACGATTTCAAACTTACTTTTCTCGGCAAATTCGCCCATGCGCTTCACGGCTGCACCTGCCCAGCAGAACGAACCGAAGTAACCCAGATAACGGCCTTTCACCTCGCGTACCAATATCTTGGAGAGCAGTGATTCTATCTCCGGATAAATCTGGTTGCTATACGTGGGACTTCCGATTATCAGACCCCTGTATTTGAATATATCGGCTATGATGTAAGACGGATTACTTTTGCTGACATTGTGCATCACAATATTTTTGATGCCCTGAACGGAAAGTTCCGCAGCAATGGCTTCCGCCATTTGTTCGGTATTGCCGTACATGGAACCATAGACAATGACAACACCCTCTTCGGCCGCATACCGGCTCAAGCGATCGTAGATGCCGATAACCTTGGCGATATTATCCGTCCATACCGGTCCGTGAGTGGAGCAGATGGTGGAGATGGGCAGACCGCCCAGCTTTGCCAATGCCTTCTGCACGGGAGAGCCGTACTTGCCTACGATATTGGAGTAATAACGAACCATTTCGTCCCAATACTTATCCAGATTCATACGTGTATCAAGGAATCCGCCATCGAGCGTACCGAAGCACCCGAAGCCGTCACCGGAGAACAGCACGCCTTCCGTTTCGTCGAAGGTCATCATGGTTTCGGGCCAGTGCACCATCGGAGTCATATAGAAACGGAGCTTGTGGTGGCCCAAGGCAAGAAAGTCTTCATCTTTTACCATATATTGCTCGCCCGTCACGCCATAGAAACCTTCTATCATACCGAAAGTCTGCTTGTTGCCAACAATGATGATGTCGGGATAATGCTGTTTGATTAAGCGGATAGAGCCGGAATGGTCCGGTTCCATATGGTTGATGATAAGATACTGGATAGGACGTTCGCCGATTATGCTCTTTATCTTCCGAAGATATACCTCAAAGTAACAAATATCTACAGTATCAATCAGCGCAACCGTTTCATCGTCTATCAGGTAAGAGTTGTAAGACACTCCGTAAGGCAATGGCCACATACCTTCAAACAAATGCTTATTGCGGTCATTCACTCCCACATAGTGGATTTTTCCTTTTATCACTGTTTTTGGGTTCATTGTTATTATCTTCTAATTTAGATTGATTCCATATTTAATCAGCGGCAAAAATAAGTCTTTTTTCTCACATTTCATACTTCTTTCCTTGATATGCGTCAAGTTCCTTCATTCTTTTTTGCACCCGGTGGTTAAACTCATAATTTTTCAGTCCCCAGTCGGGTGCAATAAGCAGCTCTTTGGGAGATTGGGAGACGAAGCGTTCCAGAACAATATCCGGACGGAGATGCTCTACATAGTCCACCACGAGGTCAACATATTCATCGACATTGAAAAGATGGAAGTCTTCGGGGTTCCGTTCATATTCCAAAGCCATACGGGTGCCGCGTATCAATTGCAACTGATGCATTTTCAGCGTAGTAAGCGGTAAACGCGACAGGTCCTTCGCCTGTGCCACGATACTGCGGTGAGTCTCGCCCGGCAGCCCCAGGATTACATGTCCGCCGGTCAGTATTCCGCAAGCAGCCGTACGCTCCACCGCATTGACGGTAACTTGAAAAGTATGCCCGCGGTTAATGCGGCGGAGTGTCTCGTCGCGAGTACTCTCAATACCGTATTCCACCAAAAGGAAAGTATGCTTGTTGAGATTTTCCAGATACCGCAGCAAATCATCGGGCATGCAGTCGGGACGTGTACCGATAACCAGCCCCACCACTCCGTCTACTGCCAACGCCTCTTCATATTTCCGCTTCAAGGACTCCAGTTCTCCGTACGTATTGGTGTAAGCCTGAAAATATGCCAGATACTTCATTTCGGGATATTTATGCGCAAAAAAACGCTTTCCTTCTTCCAGTTGCAGGGCTATCGGTTTCTCGGTACGGCAGTAGTCGGGATTGAAAGTCTGGTTATTGCAGTAGGTACAGCCGCCGTACCCCTTGCTCCCGTCACGGTTGGGACAGGTAAACCCGGCATTCAACGAAATTTTCTGTACCTTATACGGAAAATAACGTTTCAGGAAAGAAGGAAATTCATTATAAAGAGGAGTCGCACTCATAAGCCTATGTTATTTAGAAACAAAAGTAAAACTTTTCTTCGATTTTTACTAATAGAAAACGGATTAGATATGTTAATAACTGCCATGGAAGAGGCACATATTCGTCAACAAATACATTTCAGAGTCCGATTACATATTCTACATGCAAATTTATAATACCGGAAGCATAGCGATTGAAATAAATTCATAACTTTGTATATAATATGGAAAGACACAACAAAATATTCCTACCATCAAAAAAAACATTTGTATGAATAGCGGTTATCATAAGAATCTTGTGTTCACGGCAGCGTGCATCGGAATGTGTTTTTTCGGTGTTTCAATGATTACATTGGGTTCGGTACTGCCTTCTCTCGTCACAAAACTGGAATTAAGCGGACTGCAAACTACGTCACTGGTAACCTTTCTTCCCATCGGCATGTTGGCCGGTTCGTTGATTTTCGGTCCTATTGCGGACCGTTTCGGACACAAAGCATTGTTGGTGCCCAGTTGCATCATCGTATTATCGGGATTGGAAGGACTGATATTTTTCGAAAGCATCCCGCTCCTTCAAATCTCCATCGTAGGCATAGGTCTGGGCGGCGGCATCCTTAACGGTGAAACCAACGCCTTGGTTTCCGACATCTCCGGAGAATCCGAAAAAGGCTCCCGGATCAGCTTCCTGGGAGTGTTCTACGGGTTGGGAGCGCTTGGCATACCAAGCCTTTTGGGAATCCTGTCCGAGCATTACTCTTTTGAAACCATCCTGCAAGGTATAGGCATCATTATGCTGGCAGGTATATTGTTCTGCATCCCCATACGTTTTCCCGCACCCAAACAAGCGCAGGGATTTCCTGTAAAGGAAGGATTAGGCCTGCTGAAAGAAAGCAGCCTGCTGCTGCTCAGCTTCATTCTTTTCTTTCAAAGCGGCATTGAAGGAGTATGCAATAACTGGTCCACCAGTTATTTCGGTCAGGTAACCGACATACCTGCCAATCAGGGATTGATAGCACTCACCTGTATGGTTGCCGGACTCACCGTAGCGCGTATGCTGCAAATCGTACTTTTCAAAAAGATACAACCGGCAAAAGTGCTCCCCTACAGTCTTATCCTCACTGCAACAGGCTTTGCCCTGCTGACAGCAGCTCCCGGTTTCATACGGGCTGCTGCGGGCATGGCTGTAATAGGAATGGGATTATCGTCTACTTATCCGGTTATCCTGAGTATTCTCGGAACCCGCTACCCTTCATTGTCGGGAACGGCATTCGGCATAGCGCTCGCCATCGCCCTTATAGGACAAACTGCCATGAACGGACTGATGGGAATGGTTTTCACATATGACAACGGCATCGTGCTTTACCCTTATATAATGATAGGTTCACTGGCTATCATGCTTGTTTTGTTTAAGCGTTCACTCAAATAAATTATTTACCCTCTGCATTCTGCCGGGAATTATTAAAGAAAACTCACGACATGGTGGAAAAAGCCGGAAAAATTTCCTGACACAAAACGGAATTTATCATTAATTAATTAGATTAGATTTTTGCTTTATCGTATATTTGCCCTGAATAACCGAATTAAGAGATATGAAAAAAATAAGTTTTGCACTTTTTTTCTGCCTTTGTGCACTGGCAGGCTTTGCCCAGAACAGCAAGCCACTCGATTTGAAAGAAATCGTATCCGGAGAATTTATCCCTCAAAACATTTCGGGTGTCATCCCTATTCCGGGAGACGGCGAACATTATTCGCAAATGAATGCGGATAAGACACAAATCATCAAATACTCTTTCAAGACAGGTAAACCGGTAGAAGTGCTGTTCGATGCGGCTACTGCCCGCGAGTGTCCATTCAAGAAGTTCGACAGCTACAGCTTTGCTCCGGACGGCAGCAAATTGCTTATTGCAACAGAAACAGTGCCTGTATACCGCCACTCTTATACAGCAGTACATTATATATATAGCCTGAAGCGGAATTTGGACGGCAAGATAAACAATGTAGTGGAGAAACTGTCGGACGGCGGACCGCAACAAGTCCCCATCTTCTCGCCCGATGGAAACCAAGTGGCTTTTGTGCGCGACAACAACATCTTCCTCGTTAAATTACTTTACGGCAACAGCGAAAGCCAGGTGACCGAAGACGGCAGCCGCAATGAAGTGCTGAACGGCATTCCCGACTGGGTATACGAAGAAGAGTTCGCATTTAACCGTGCCTTGGAATTCAGTCCCGACAGCAAGATGCTGGCTTTTATCCGTTTCGACGAACGAGAAGTTCCCTCTTATACTTTCCCGGTATTTGCCGGAGAAGTGCCTCATATTGCCCCTTACGAGAAATACCCGGGAGAATATACTTATAAATATCCCAAGACAGGTGAAAAGAATTCAAAAGTATCCGTACATACTTTTGATATCAAATCCAAAGTAACCCGCAAAATCAATCTTCCTTTGGAAGAAGGCGGCTACATTCCCCGTATCCGTTTCACACAAGACCCGAACAAGCTTGCCATCATGACGCTGAACCGCCACCAGAACCGGTTCGACCTGTATTTTGCCGACCCTCGCAGTACCGTATGCAAGTTGGCCGTACGTGATGAGAGCGACACTTATATCCGCGAGAATGTATTTGACAACATCATTTTCTATCCGGAGACTTTCAGTTTTGTCAGTGAAAGAAACGGATACAACCACTTGTACTGGTACAATATAAACGGAAATCTTATCAAACAGGTCACTTCCGGCTCATACGAAGTACAGGATTTCCTGGGTTATGACCCTGAAAACGGAAGTTTTTATTACAGCAGCAACGAAGAAAGTCCGCTGCGCAGCGCTATCTACAAGATAGACCGCAAAGGCAAAAAAACAAAGTTATCATCGCATATAGGGACAAATAGTGCCCTGTTCAGTACAGACATGAAGTATTTCATGAACCGCTATTCAAGCCTGGACATTCCGACTGTCATCACCCTGAACGACAATAACGGCAAAACGCTGACCACACTTGTAGATAATGCCGCACTGAAGCAGAAATTAAACGGATATGATATGCCGAAGAAAGAATTCTTCTCTTTCCAGACCTCCGAGGGCACTGAACTGAATGGCTGGATGATAAAGCCGGCAAACTTCTCCGCAAGCAAAAAATATCCGGTTCTGATGTATCAGTACAGCGGTCCAGGCTCGCAGCAGGTACTTGACAAGTTCGGCGTGAGCTGGGAAACTTACATGGCTTCCCAAGGTTATGTCGTAGTGTGCGTAGACGGACGAGGCACGGGCGGACGCGGTGCGGAATTTGCCAAAAGCACCTATCTGAATCTCGGTGTCAAAGAAGCCAAAGACCAAGTGGAAACCGCCCTGTACTTAGGACGCCAACCTTACGTAGACAAAAATCGTATCGGAATCTGGGGCTGGAGTTATGGCGGCTACATGACCATTATGAGCATGAGCGAAGGAACTCCCGTATTCAAAGCCGGAGCAGCCGTTGCTCCGGTTACCGACTGGAACTATTACGATACCGTATACGGCGAACGTTTCATGCGTACCCCGAAAGAAAATGCCGAAGGTTACAAAGCCTCGTCCGCCTTTACCCGTGCCAACAACTTGCATGGCAATCTGTTGTTGGTACATGGCATGGCGGATGACAACGTTCATTTCCAGAATTGCGCGGAATATGCCGAACACCTCGTACAACTTGGCAAACAGTTCGACATGCAGGTTTATACCAACCGCAACCATAGCATCTTCGGAGGCAACACCCGTCTGCATCTGTATACCAAATTAACGAACTTCTTTAATCGGGAATTGAAAAAGTAAATGAGCGAAAGAGTACGTAAGCCGGAATGGCTCAAAATAAGTATCGGTGCCAACGAACGTTATACCGAGACAAAACGCATTGTAGAATCCCACTGCCTGCACACGATATGCAGCAGCGGACGTTGTCCCAATATGGGAGAATGTTGGGGAAAAGGTACGGCCACTTTTATGATAGGCGGAGATATCTGTACCCGTTGCTGCAAGTTCTGCAATACACAAACAGGCAAGCCCATGCCGCTTGACCCGCAAGAACCGGTGCACGTAGCCGAATCCATCGCCTTAATGAAGCTCTCCCACGCCGTTGTCACTTCCGTAGACAGAGACGACCTGCCGGATTTGGGAGCCGCCCATTGGGTGCAAACAATCCGCGAAATCAAACGCCTCAACCCGGATACGACCGTTGAAGTACTGATTCCAGACTTTCAGGGAAGAAAGGAACTCGTAGACATGGTTATCGAAGCCCGGCCGGAGATAATCTCCCATAATATGGAAACCGTAAAACGTATCAGTCCGCTGGTACGGAGTGCTGCTCATTATGAAACAAGCCTTGAAGTATTGCGGCAGATATCCGAAAGCGGCACTGTTGCCAAATCCGGCATTATGGTAGGATTGGGGGAGACTCCGGATGAAGTGGCAGCGCTCATGGACGACCTGCGCGACGCAGGTTGCCGGATACTCACTATCGGACAATATCTGCAACCTACGCATAAGCATTATCCCGTAGCAGAATATGTTACCCCTGCCCAATTTACCGCCTACAAGGAACTCGGATTAAAAAAAGGATTCACCCAGGTAGAAAGCGCACCATTGGTCCGTTCGTCCTACCATGCAGAAAAATCAACCCAATATCTACAAAAAAGATGAAATAAAGAACATTTTATACCGGCTGTTTGTTGAATAGGAAACGGCAAAATAGCGTAGTAATGGGCAAGCAACGAATTCTATCATCTAAGTTTAATATGTCGCTCGGATATATTCCCGTTATTATATCCATTATATTATGTGAATTCATAATACAAGACATTGCTATCTACATCGGTGCAGGCGTAGGTGTGTTGTCCAGTATCTATATGTGGCAGCGCAAGGGGCCGCATATCCCCCAATTCATATTATACAGCACAACAGGAATGTTATTGTTATTGACAATAACTTCCTTTTTTTCCGCTGATTATTGTCCGGAAGCAATGTTTCCGTTTACGCTGGAAATCAGTGCGATTATACCTCCGCTCATCATCTTTCTGAATAGAAGACGCTTTTTGAGCTATCACACAGCCCAGACCCATAAATGCTGCAAGCAGTTTTTTGCACAAGGAGCCGAAGCCGCCATAGTATCGGCCCGTGTATTACTGCTCATCGGTTTCCTGCATTTTCTTATCATATCGCTTGCCATATTGTTCGGGCATCCGCTGAACGATACGCTACGCTACATTTTATTCCGTATCATGCCGCCCTGCGTATTCATACTGGGTATCTTGTTCAATCAGTTCGGCATATACTATTTCAACAAGATAATGAGTCATACCGTATTTGTACCTATCGTGACAAAAAAAGGAGATGTTATTGGAAAAGCAATGGCCTCAGAAGCCATCAACCGGAAAAACGAATATATCAATCCCGTTATCCGCATCACCGTAACTTCACACGGTATGCTGTTTTTACTGCCCCGTCCTCAATGCAGCATACTCGAAAAAGGCAAAACGGATATATTAATGGAGAACTACTTATTGTATGGAGAAACTCTGGAACAAGGTGCTGAAAGGATCTTACAAGAAATCCTTCCCTCAGCTCCGCCCCAAAATCTCCACTTCTGTTTCATGTACCACTTTGAGAATGAAATTACCAACCGCCTGGTCTACAACTTTATCCTTGACCTGAACAATGATTCCATCCTATGCAACAAAAAGTTCAAAGGCGGAAAACTTTGGACATTCCAGCAAATAGAGCATAACCTTCACAGAAACTTTTTCAGCAGTTGTTTCGAACGTGAATACGAACACACAAAAGAAATTATTTATACAAGAGAAAAATACAAGGAATTTTAGACAAATCGGGAACCTTCCCTTTCCATTCTTTCACCGTTTTCGTTTTAATATACTCTCCCTCACATGTAATATCGGCAGCAATGCAAAGTTTGGTCTGAGGACGGCAGTTATGCAGAATATCCTCTATCATCTTATTGTTACGATAGGGAGTCTCTATAAAAAGCTGGGTCTGATGCTCATTATACACGCGTTGTTCCAACGCTTTCAGTTTTTTGGCACGCTCACCGGGTTCAATAGGCAAATATCCGTGAAAGGCAAAACTCTGTCCGTTAAAACCGGAACCCATAACCGATAATATGATTGAAGAAGGCCCTACCAAAGGAACCACCCTCAAGTTCTTACGCTGCGCTATAGCCACCACATCCGCCCCCGGATCGGCAACAGCCGGACATCCTGCCTCGGAAATCACTCCCATTGGATTTCCTGCCTCAAGCGGTTTCAAATATCCGGATATATCTTCCGGTGAAGTATGCTTATTAAGCGTATAGAACGTAAGCGAATCAATATCTATTTCCCTGTCGACTTTCTTCAGGAAACGACGTGCCGAACGCACATCCTCCACTATAAAATGACGGATACCTAAAATCACTTCTTTATTATAAGAGGGTAATACGGTTTCAACAGGAGTATCGCCTAAAGTAACAGGCAACAGATAAAGAGCAGTTTCCATGTAAATCAACTAAAGAAATAAAAATAGAGTGGTAAGATTTATAAAGGGATATAAAAAAGCGATAAAGCGGTAAGGCGATAAGGCTATGAGCCTGAATACCCTATCACTTTACCGCTTCATCATCCTTTTTTATCCGTAGATTATATTTCCGTTTTCGTCTTTGTACTCATCCAGACCTTTTTCATAAGTAGCCATAGCGCGCAAACTCATGCCTACGCTGGAGAAACCGCCATCGTGGAACAAATTCTGCATAGTAACCTTACGGGTTAAGTCGGAGAACATAACGATACAGTAATCCGCACATTCGTCAGCCGAAGCATTACCCAGCGGAGACATACGGTTGGCAAAGTCGAACAGTTTGTCCATACCCTTTACACCCGAACCGGCAGTGGTCATTGTCGGAGACTGGGAAATTGTGTTGACACGTACATTGTGCTCACGTCCGTAGATATAACCAAAGCTACGGGCAATAGACTCCAACAGTGCTTTTGCATCCGCCATATCATTGTAACCGTAGAACGTACGTTGCGCTGCCACATAACTCAGAGCCACGATAGAACCATATTCGGCAATAGCGTTCATCTTCTTGGCAGCCTGTATCATCTTATGGAAAGATATTGCCGAAATGTCCAGCGTCTTATCCAACATATCGTAATCCAAGTCATCGTATGTACGTTTCTTGCGTACATTAGGAGACATACCGATAGAATGAAGGACAAAATCCACCTGACCGCCCAGCACTTCCATAGAGCGTTTGAATACATTCTCCAAATCTTCCACACTGGTGGCATCCGCTGCTATAACTTCGCAATTCAGTTTTTCGGCCAATGCCGAAACTTCACCCATACGTACAGCGACAGGTGTATTGGACAAGGTGATCGTTGCACCTTCTTCTACTGCTTTTTCTGCTACTTTCCAGGCAATGGACTGCTCATTCAGAGCACCAAAAATAATGCCTCTTTTTCCTTTCAACAAATTGTAACTCATACCTTTTTTACTAAGTTTTGAGTTGCAAAGATAGTGCAAAAACCCCGAATGCACACAAAGAAAAGGGTAAAACCGCAAAAAATACACCAAAACCAACAATTTGTACACATCTTTTCTACCAAAGCCCGATACATTTGCAAACGGTAATTAAGAGGTTTTTTCATAATAATTTATTTAAGGTTAGAATTAGGTTAACATGAATCATTTATTATTTCTTTCGTAAGCCACTCGTGAGAGCAGCTTACGGGGAAGTAATAAGATGGAACGTAAAGATTAGGAAATGCCGCTTAATCCGCAAATCAGAATTCATAAATTCATTAACATAGTATCACGAATGAACACATTACTAAAAAAGCTATTTACGCTTACCACATTTTCTCTTGCATTACTGCCTGCACAGTATGCTGTTCATGCCCAATGCAAAAATTCTATAGATGAGAACATCTATAAAGAATTGCCTTTCAACATGCCAAAGGTTGAGCAGCCGTCGTTTCCTGATTATACAGTCAGTATCCTGCAATTCGGAGCCAAAAGCGACGGAACTACCTTAAACACAAAAGCGATTAATGATGCCATTAAAGCCGTCAATGCAAAAGGCGGCGGTAAAGTAGTCATTCCGGAAGGATTGTGGCTGACAGGTCCTATTGAGTTATTGAGCAACGTCAATCTGCATACGGAGAAAAATGCCCTCGTTGTCTTTACAGATGATTTCAATGCCTATCCCATTCTTGAGACATCGTTTGAAGGGTTGAATACCCGCCGTTGCCAGTCGCCTATTTCTGCGCGCAACGCAGAAAACATAGCCATTACAGGCTATGGTGTATTCGACGGTTCGGGCGATAGCTGGCGTCCGGTGAAAAAAAGCAAACTGACTGCCGGCCAATGGGATGCACTTGTCAAGTCGGGCGGTGTAGTAGACAAATCCATATGGTATCCCACAGCCGGATCGTTAAAGGGAGCATTGGCCTGCAAGAACTTCAATAATCCCGAAGGTATCGAAACAGACGAGGAATGGAATGAAATCCGTCCGTGGTTGCGCCCCGTATTGCTCAATATCGTCAAGAGTAAAAGAGTCCTGTTAGAGGGTGTTACATTCAAGAACTCACCAAGCTGGTGTCTGCATCCGCTATCATGCGAGCACATCACCATTAACCAAGTAAAAGTATTCAATCCCTGGTATTCTCAGAACGGCGATGCCCTGGATTTGGAATCCTGCAAGAATGCATTGATAATCAATAACATCTTCGATGCCGGTGACGATGCCATCTGCATCAAATCCGGTAAAGACGAGGACGGACGCAAACGCGGCGAACCTTGCCAGAACGTTATCGTAAAGAATAACACTGTGTTACACGGTCATGGCGGTTTCGTCGTGGGCAGTGAAATGTCCGGCGGCGTGAAAAATATTTATGTAACAGATTGCACTTTCCTCGGCACAGACGTAGGTTTGCGCTTTAAAAGCACCAGAGGACGCGGCGGTGTTGTAGAGGGAATCTATATTCACAACATCCACATGATTGATATACCCCACGAAGCACTGCTCTTCGACCTATTCTATGGTGGCAAGGCTGCCGGTGAAGAAACGGAAGAAGACCTGAAAGGCCGCATGAAGACAGCAGTTCCCCAAGTGACTGTTGAAACGCCTTCTTTCCGGGATATTCACATCTCCAATATCATCTGCAAGGGTTCCGGACGCGCCATGTTCTTCAACGGACTGCCCGAAATGCCCATCAGGAATATAACCATAAAGGATGTAATCATCAACGATGCCAAAGAAGGCGTTGTCATCAGCCAGGCGGAAGGTGTCACATTGGAAAACATACGTATAGAGACTAAGGGACACACATTGGATGTGAAAAACGCCAAAAATCTGAAAGTGGACGGAAAAGTATATTCCGCTATTGGCGCAGAAGGAAAAATGCTGGATTTTTAAGTAAAGTTCAATAAGCAATAAGCGCAAAGCAGACAGTCTTTTTGCCAAAAGGAAAAGAGCTGTCTGCTCTATTTAGTTTAATTTTGCCGCAGTTTATTAAACACATTCCTTATGAAAACGACCTTTTTAACCGGTTTCCTGTTAATGTGCGCATGCACTCTTGCCGCACAATCACAACCAAATACCAAAACCATTTCGGTAGAAGTAACCAACTCATGGAGCAAGGACAAGAGCGATGCTCCGGTAGTACTGAAAATCAAAGACCTGCAACCCGGCTTCCGCGTACGTTCGGCTGTTGTAATGAACGGCAGTGAGGAAATCCCCTCGCAACTGGACGACTTGAACGGCGATTTAAAAGCCGATGAGCTGGCATTTGTCATGGACATTCCTGCCCAAAGCAAGAAAACGCTGGCAATTACCCTGTCTTCCGCCCAAGCAGATAAGACCTATCCGGCACGTGTATTTGCCGAAATGCTGATACGCGATGCAAAAAAGCAGAAGCACGCCCCCACACAGTCGGTTACAGTACCGGGCTCTACCAATTTTTATAATATGCTACACGGGCACGGGCCGATGTTCGAATCGGAATTAGTGGCTTACCGCGTTTATTTCAATCAAAAGCAAACCGTTGACCCGTATGGCAAGTTTAAAAAAGGACTGGAAATCAAGGAAAGCGGTTTTTATCCCAATGACGAACAGCTTGCACGCGGTTTCGGAGACGATGTACTGATGGTTGGCAACAGTTGCGGTGTCGGCGCCCTGAAAGGTTGGGACGGAACGAAGGCCATCCACATAGAACCGATAGCTTTCCGCACCGAAAGCATTCTTGCTTATGGCCCTATACGCACCATAGTCGATGTAACCGTAAAAGGCTGGAACTATCAGGGAAAAGAATTGAACATGACCAACCGCTATATCCTTTATGCCGGACACCGTGACCTGCTGGTAGAGACTTTCTTTGACGAACCGCTGGAGAACGAAGTGTTCTGTACCGGTGTGCAGAATATCATGGGCAACGAAACACGCTCGGAATCAGATCACAAAGGATTGATAGGCAGTTGGGGAAGGCACTGGCCGGTCAACGACACCGTAAAATACGCCAAAGAGACAGTGGGCATTGCCACCTATGTTCCTCAGAAATATATCCGTCAGGAAGTAAAAGATAAAGATAATTTCCTTTATACCCTTTCTGCACCGGGTCGCGACCGTTTCCACCATTACACCATGTTTACTTCATGCAAGGAAACTTTCGGATATCCTACTCCCGAAGCATGGTTTGCCTATATGCGCGAGTGGAAAGAAGAGTTGCAACACCCTGTTCAGATTAAAATCAAGAATTAAACACTCAAAGAATCAAATCGTAACATGAAAAGCAGAAACGCACTTTTAGGACTCAGCCTGCTGCTGGCAATGCCGCTGGCGGCACAAGAAAAGAATTATGTTTCCGAGGTATGGGTAGCCGACCAAGGCAACGGTAAATATAAGAACCCGATACTCTACGCAGACTATTCCGATCCGGATGCCTGCCGCGTAGGAGATGATTTCTATATGACCTCTTCCAGTTTCAACTGCCTGCCGGGTCTGCAGATTTTACACTCCAAAGACCTCGTTAACTGGAGTATCATCGGCGCTGCCGTTCCCTACGCCCTCCCCCCTATCGAAACACCGGAACGTCCGGAGCATGGCAACCGTGTATGGGCGCCTGCCATCCGCCATCATAACGGTGAATTCTACATTTTCTGGGGCGACCCCGACCAAGGCGCGTTCATGGTAAAAGCCAAAGACCCCAAAGGCCCGTGGACAGAACCCGTGCTCGTAAAACCGGGCAAGGGCATCATAGACACCTGCCCTTTCTGGGATGAAGACGGAAAGGTCTACATGGTACACGCCTATGCAGGAAGCCGTGCCGGATTGAAAAGCATCATATCCATCTGCGAGTTGAATGCGGATGCCACCCAAGCCATAACACAATCGCGCATCATCTTCGACGGTCATGAAGCGCATCAGACCTGCGAAGGTCCCAAACTCTATAAAAGAGGAGAATATTACTACATCTTCCATCCGGCAGGCGGCGTGCCCACCGGCTGGCAGGTTGTCCTCCGCTCCAAGAACATATACGGCCCTTACGAATGGAAGAAGGTACTGGCACAGGGTAACAGCCCTATCAACGGCCCTCATCAGGGAGCATGGGTAGACACTCCTACCGGTGAAGACTGGTTCCTGCATTTTCAGGATGTCGGCGCATACGGTCGTCTGGTGCACCTGCAACCTATGAAATGGGTAAACGACTGGCCGGTTATCGGCATCGACAAAGACGGCGACGGCTGCGGCGACCCGGTTCTGGTGCATACGAAACCGAACGTAGGCAAGACATATCCTATCCGCACTCCGCAAGAAAGCGATGAGTTTGACGGTTATACCCTCTCCCCGCAGTGGCAATGGCATGCCAACATCAATGAAAAATGGGCCTATTATGCAGGCGACCAGAGTATTGTACGTCTTTACTCCTACCCGGTTGTCAAAGAATATAAGAACCTTTGGGATGCAGCCAACCTATTGTTGCAAAAAACTCCTTCCGACAACTTTACCGCCACAATGAAGCTGACCTTCAAACCGACGGAGAAATACAAAGGAGAACGTACCGGACTGGTAGTTATGGGACTTGACTACGCCGGACTTATCCTGGAGAATACGGACAAAGGCCTGATATTGTCTCAAGTGTCTTGCCCCAAAGCAGACAAAGGTACTTCCGAAACCGTAAACGGTACAGTCGATTTAAAGGATAATACGATTTACCTGCGTGCCAAGTTCACCTCTGACGGGAAAAAGATTTCCAAGAGCGAAGGCGGACACGACCTGTTGGTAATGTGTAACTTCAGTTACAGCCTCAACGGAAAGAAATTCCAGCCATTGGGCAAACCGTTCCAAGTAAAAGAAGGCAAGTGGATCGGTGCCAAAGTTGGCATGTTCTGTACCCGCCCGGCTATCGTTACCAACGACGGCGGCTGGACAGATGTAGACTGGTTCAGAATTACCAGATAACAGGCTTCATGGAAATACTGCCTCACCATAGATAACATTGATTTCCGGTTTATCAGGTATCTATCTTAAAATCGGTATTAATCCGCGTTATCTATGGTGAGTTTTTATATAACCCCTGCAAATTGTTATATCTTTGTTCCCAAAATAAAAAAGAGAAAACAATGAAGAAACTTGTTATATTCGACTTAGACGGTACATTATTAAATACCATTGCCGATTTGGCGCAAAGCACCAACCATGCATTGAGCGTACTTGGTTACCCCACCCACGAGGAATCAGCCTATAACTTCATGGTGGGTAACGGAATCAACAAACTATTTGAGCGAGCCCTTCCCGAAGGAGAGAAGAGCGAGGAAAATGTGCTCCGTGTCCGTAAGGAATTCATTCCTTACTACGATGCACACAATGCCGACAAGAGCCGTCCCTATCCCGGCATACCCGAACTGCTGGAACAATTACAGTCGCTGGGACTGCAAATAGCGGTTGCATCCAATAAATACCAAGCAGCAACCCAAAAACTGATAGCTCACTATTTCCCGAAAATAAACTTTGTCGCCGTATTCGGCCAACGGGAAGGAGTAAACGTGAAACCCGCCCCGACCATTGTAGACGATATTCTATCCATTGCCAAAACAGATAGAAAAGATGTGCTTTATGTAGGAGATTCCGGTGTGGATATGCAGACGGCAATCAATGCCGGAGTAACGTCTTGCGGAGTAACCTGGGGTTTCCGCCCACGGACAGAGTTAGAGGAGTTTCACCCCGATTATATCGCAGACAAAGCGGAAGAAATCTTAAAACGGATAAACTGACAAGCTATGATCAAAAAATGGTTCATGCTAATCCTTACCTTTTGCTGTATCAGCGGTAAGGTCACGGCACAAAATGATACCGTCCTGAAACTATGGTACGACAGCCCTGCCAGACAATGGGTAGAAGCTCTGCCATTAGGCAACGGAAGCTTGGGAGCAATGGTCTTCGGCGACCCCATACACGAACGGTTCCAGCTCAATGAAGAGACTGTTTGGGGCGGTTCACCTCACAACAACACCAATCCCAAGGCAAAAGAAGCGTTGCCCCGCATACGCCAACTGATATTCGAAGGGAAAAATAAAGAAGCGCAAGAGTTATGCGGCCCTGCCATCTGTTCACAATCCGCCAATGGAATGCCGTATCAAACGGTCGGCACACTGCATCTCGATTTTGAAGGAATCAGTAAATACGATGACTATTACCGGGATCTGGATATTGAAAAGGCAATAGCCACCACCCGTTTCACAGCCAATGGCGTTACTTACGTACGGGAAACATTCACCTCATTTCCCGACCGGTTATTAGTTATCAGACTAACAGCCTCGAAAAAAAGAAGCATTTCTTTCACTGCGCATTACACCACTCCTTATATCGAAAACACAGAGCGCCGCATCTCTTCCCTCAACGAATTGCAACTCAACGGAAAGGCCAACGACCACGAAGGCATTGAAGGAAAGGTTCGATTCACCGCACTTACCCGGATTGAGAATAACGGCGGTACGCTAAAAGCAACCTCCGACAGTACTTTGCAAGTCAAGAATGCCAATAGCGTTGTTCTGTACGTATCCATCGGTACAAACTTCATAAACTACAAAGACGTATCGGGAGATGCACTTAAAACCGCACGGCAATACATGAAGCAGGCCGGCAAGAACTACGCAAAAAGAAAAGAATCCCACATTGCCGCCTATCAAAAATACTTTAACCGCGTTTCCCTCGACTTGGGCAGCAATTCCCAAATCAAGAAACCGACAGACCGGCGTGTAAAAGAATTCAGTTCTACTGCCGATCCGCAAATGGCTGCCCTATACTTCCAATTCGGACGTTATCTCTTAATATGTTCTTCACAGCTGGGTGGACAAGCCGCCAACCTGCAAGGCATCTGGAACTATCAGTTGCGTGCTCCCTGGGACGGGAAGTACACCACCGACATTAACGTAGAAATGAATTATTGGCCGGCAGAAACCACTGCCTTGCCCGAAATGCACGAGCCGTTTCTGCAATTGGTAAAAGAAGTAGCCATACAAGGTCGCGAGAGTGCCGCCATGTACGGCTGCCGTGGTTGGACGTTGCATCACAACACCGATATATGGCGCAGTACAGGCGCCGTAGACGGTCCTAAATATGGTGTTTGGCCCACTTGTAACGCCTGGTTCTGCCAGCACTTATGGGATCGGTATCTGTTCTCCGGCGATAAGAACTATTTGGCAGAGGTTTATCCGATTATGCGCGGCGCCTGCGAATTTTATCTGGACTTCTTAGTACACGAACCCCAAAACAACTGGCTGGTAGTAGCTCCTTCCTATTCACCGGAAAACAGTCCGTCTGTTAACGGTAAACGCGATTTTGTAATTGTTGCCGGTGCTACGATGGATAATCAAATGGTTTACGACCTCTTCCACAATACCATTCAAGCCGCCACCTTAATGAATGAGCATAAATCCTTCACAGACAGCCTGCAAACCGTGGCCAAGCATTTGGCACCCATGCAGGTAGGACGCTGGGGACAGTTGCAAGAATGGATGGAAGACTGGGACAATCCTCAGGATCACCACCGTCATGTTTCCCACTTATGGGGACTATATCCCGGCCGTCAAATCAGCGCCTATAATTCTCCCGTTCTTTTTGAAGCGGCCAAGAAATCGCTGATTGCCCGTGGAGACCACTCCACCGGCTGGTCTATGGGATGGAAAGTCTGCCTATGGGCACGGCTGCTCGACGGTAATCACGCCTATAAACTGATTACCGAACAACTCCACCCCACCACCGATGAACGCGGACAAAACGGGGGGACCTATCCTAATCTGTTCGATGCCCATCCGCCTTTCCAGATAGACGGCAATTTCGGCTGCACGGCCGGCATAGCCGAAATGCTTGTACAAAGCCATGACGGTGCCATTCATCTCCTGCCTGCATTGCCCGATGTGTGGGAGCATGGCACTATAAAAGGAATTCGCTGTCGCGGCGGTTTTCTGCTGGAAGAGATGAAATGGGAAAAAGGAAAAGTGCAAACGGTTACCATAACTTCCAACATCGGCGGAACCTTACGCATACGTACCACCTCCCCTTTATATCTGAATGGAGAAAAACTGACACCGGCGACAGAAGAGTCATGCAATAATCCGCTGCTGCTATCCCAACCGATACGGAAGCCGTTGGTTGCAGCCAGTGCACCGCTATCAGTACCTCAAAAGCAGCAATCGTATATTTATGACATCAAGACCAAAGCCGGAGAAAGATATACGTTTCTCCCTACCGATTAGTTTACCATAGTGTAAGGTTACATATACATTTAAAATTCCAAGTCTTTATTGATGCTATCTCATAAATAGGCTCAGATTCTTTTCAAAATAGTATGTCTGAATAGATAAGAATTAGTAGACAATAGAGAATATTAAATATAAAGATGGTATATGGAGTAATTATAATCAATCATTTCCATATACCATCTTATTCTTTAGGATAGTCACCAAATGCTCCTATTTAAGAAAGAAGAGATTTATTAGGGAAAGAGATGTTCCACTAAACTATTCAGATAAATCTCCAAATTCGTATAATTTGCATTTAAGTTATAATTTTTACTATCCGAGGCATCATTCGGATTCAACCCGTTAGCTATCTCCCATTCATCGGGCATACCATCCAAATCGGCATCAGTCAAAGCTGTTTTAGAATTATATTCAGGCCACCCACCAACATCCTCCGGTCTGTCTATCATGCCATTTGTACTCCCATGACTACCCTCATTGGTATATATCCCTTTACGGGTTTCCTCTACAATACGCTTATCATTTATGTCACGGCTGTATGATGCGCCGGCAAATTGAAGGACAGCTTCAAAAGCATCCCATGTAGACTGCAAAGAAGTACGTTCTGCAAAATCGAACGGCTGCTTTGCCAGCAAATCGCTTTTCGGAGCAAAATTATTCTTCACTATCAATCCAACTGTATTATCCTTATTAACCAACATCATCTCCTGACGTTGTTTCTCGTTCAGTTTTTCACAAGTAGGATCCATATAATTTCCGGAAAAGAAGAATACACCATGCGTTCCTTTTACATTTTGATGTTTCCCATCATCGGAATAAGCAGTAAACAAACGTTTGTAAGATGATTTAGTAGCCGTATGAGGTCCCGGTTTATAATAATTATTTATAAAGTTATAGCTTCCTCCTTCACCGGCATACGCTCCATCACTACCAAAATTATAGATTACATTATTGAACAAATCCACTTTTTCATCTTCAGGCTTGCCAGTATAACGACTTCCGCATAAACGCGGAGTACGGTTCATATGATGCGCCAGCAGGTTATGATGAAAAGACGCCGTTTGACCGCCCCATATACCACCATACCCATGAGCACCTTTTTCGTGAATGGAATTTGCAAGGCTTTCGCTGATAATACACCATTGCAACGTAAAATTACTGTTATCATAAAAAGTTGCACATTCATCGGTACTCCAACTCATGGAGCAATGGTCAATAATGATATTACGATGATGTTTAAAACCATTCATCGCATCATCGCCTTTTTGTTTTATCTCTGCCCCCATACGCGAACGGATAAAACGGATTATTACATTATCTGCCTGTACGCTCAACGTATAATTTTTCAAACAGATACCATCTCCCGGCGCTGTTTGTCCAGCAATGGTAACATCACCGTTATTAATTTTCAGAGGTGACTGCAATTCAATCAAGCCACTAACAGCAAAAACTATAGTACGAGGTCCCTTCTTTCTCAAGGCCCAACGTAAAGTACCCTCTGTTCCGTCATCTTTCAAAGAGTTTACGACCAATACCTCACCACCGGCTCCTCCGGTTGTGTATTTTCCTGCTCCGTCTGCACCCGGAAAAGCCGGAATCTTAGAACGGTCGGGAGTATCATATACCGGCAAACTCTGTCCAAATGCCTCAGAAACAAAAGATACCATAACCCCTGCCATGCAGACAGCCAATAACAAGTTCTTTTTCATAACAAATTCTTTTTAAACAAAACACATCTCAATCAGCCACAGCACCGCCTTTACTGCCAGCCTCCATAATACCGTGTACAAGACTGTTCATATACATCTCGATGTTAGTATATTTACCATTAACATCAACAGTCCGTTCATTCGCATCATTTTTCTTAAAATCAAGCCCATATTCCTTTTCCCAATAATCCGGAATTCCGTCACTGTCAGTATCTTCAGTGCATATTTCAGTATCTGTTGCCAGAACCGGGAATCCCTTTTCATCCAATTGTCCGGCATTAGTACCAATGTCAGACGGCTTATTGATATATCCCGGTTTATTATCCGACCATCCCTTCAATGATTCCCATTCTTTGGCACTGCCTGTACAAGTTGCCACACCTTTTCTGACATCACTTATAATAAGTTCATCAAGCTTATCTCTATAATTGCAAGCACCGGCATATTGTAAAACCATATCATAAGCATCAACGGCAGAATGGGTCGTCACATGTCCGGCTCCGGAAACAGGAGAATTTACCTTTATGCTTGTATGTTCTTTCCAAAGGGCTGAACTCTCCCCGCCTTCGCAATTTTTAGCATCCATTTGTCCGAATACACCATCTTGCCAGTTATCGGCAGTCACGTCACTATATCCTTCCACACAGTTTCCACTAACATAAAACCTGCCCCAGGTCTGAAGCCATTTTTTATAATCTGCTCCCGAATAATCTTTCGGATACACATCGGGTTTGGCAATGCGATACTGACGTTTTTCCTTACTGCCGGTAAAAAGTTTAGTTGCAGGTCCGGGTTTATAATAATTGTTTACAAGATTCACCTTTTGAGCTTCACCGCCATAACAGCCTTCTCCCGCATAATTATAGTACACATTATTGCGTATATCAACAAGTTCACCCTTATCAAGAGCCAATGTCGTGTAGCGAGGTCCAAGACGTGGTACCCGGCTTTCGCAATGAGCAATTATATTATGGTGATAAGAAGCATAGTGTCCTCCCCAATTGCCTCCGTATCCATGAGTATTAAATTTCTCTCCTGTTATTTTGGCAGGAGTTGCTCGCAATGACTGCGCAACCAAGCACCACTGTACCGTAGTATATTCCGAACCATATACAGACAATCCTTCATCCGTTCCCCAACTTACAGAACAATGATCGATAATAATATTCTTATTATCCGAACCTCCCAGACCATCATTATCCGTATTGATATTACCCGGACGGAAGCGAATAAATCTGATTATCACATTATCAGAGTTTATGGTAAAAGGATAATTTGCTATACAGATTCCTCCCGGCGAGGTCTGCCCTGCAATCGTAAGATTGTCATTTTTTGTTTTAAGTTCACGTTCCAGCATGATAGTACCGGAAATTGCAAAAACAACAGTTCGTGCACCGCTTTTCTCTACTGCATATCGTAAAGTTCCTTCCGGCTTGCTGGCAGGGTCATCCAAACGTGTCACAACATATACAGCACCTCCGCGGCCACCGGTCGCATTGCGACCATGACCTTCAGCATAAGGAAAAGCAAATAACTCGCCATAGTCCAATGTTTTCACTCCGGTATCAGGAGAGTCGTTTTCCTCACCATTGCTTTCATCGTCGCCGTTGCTACCTATATTTCCTTCCGAATCTACAATCGGATCATCTCCGGAACAGGAAATAACCCCGAATCCCAAAACAAATAGCAAATAGAACAACCAATATATACCTTTCATATCTTATCCGTTTTTTAATCCAAATATGTAATTATACAAATATCATTTAGCCGGATAAAGTTTCTCTACCAAGCTATTGATATATACTTCCAAATTTGTATATTCCTTACTCAGATTATATTTGACTCCATCTGCAGAACTTTTCGGATTCAGCCCATTGGCTGCCTCCCAAGCATCCGGCATTCCGTCGCCGTCTGTATCCACAGGGGCATTCTCTTTCACATATACAGGCCATCCTCCCACATCCGTTGCCTTATCAATAAGTCCCAGCACACTGCCGTTACTTCCTGAGGCCGTATAATCTCCATTACGTACATTGTCTACTATACGCCTGTCCACCGCATCAGACTTCAACGAAGCACCGGCATACAGCAGTACGGCTTTATAAGCTTCTGAAGCAGACTGCGTAAATAATGCCGCATCATCGGTTATTGTAAATTCCGAGTTAGCCTGAATAGCAGACTTTCCACCGGAAGGTAAGAGTACACCGGATGTCTCATTCGGCTGCAAACCGACCCAATTATCATTGTTCACCTCCTCCAGCAAAGACTGATAAGCAGGATTTAATTGAGGGCATGTACCATCAAAATAGTTACCATTCAGATAAAACATTCCCCATGTTCCTTTTGCATTTTTATTTTTTCCATCATCTCCATTCGGCTGAAAAATGCGATTGACAATATTTGGTTTTTCATTGGTAGAAGGCCCCGGTTTATAATAATTATTCACAAAATTATAACTTCCTCCTTCACCGGCATAGCCGCCATTGGTAGGTCCCCAATTATAAAAGACATTGTTGCGTAAATCTACTTTTTCATTGCCGGGTTTACCGGTATACCTACTGCCACATAGACGAGGAGTACGACTACTATGATGTGCCAGAAGATTATGGTGGAACGTAGCAGGTGAGCCACCCCAAATACCTCCATACCCATGATTACCTTTGGTATGTACAGAACGGTTCAAACTCTCGCTGATAATACACCACTGCATAGTAAAATTGCTATTATCATAAAAGGAAGCACACTCATCCGTACACCAACTCATGGAACAATGATCTATGATGATGTTCTTATGTTGCTTTCCCCAAAGTGCATCGCCACTATCCGCCTCACCTTCAGTTGTGAAATTATCAGATCCCATTCGAAAACGCATAAAACGAATAATGACATTATCAGCCTGTACAGAAACCGGATAACCTTTCAAACAAATACCGTCTCCGGGAGCTGTCTGACCGGCAATTGTCAGGTCACCATTTACTATTTTCAGCGGGCTGTTCAAATCTATCAGTCCACTCACTGCAAACACAATCGTACGCGCTCCGCTTTGGCTGATACCGTAACGCAAAGTCCCTTTTTCGTTGGTGTCTGCCAATGAAGTCACCACATACACCTTTCCACCTGCTCCGCCTGTAGTAAACCGACCGGCGCCATATGCACCTGGAAATGCAGCAATCGAAGAACGGTCCGGAGCAGGATACTCTTCCAATGTATTATCCGTATCCGGATTATTATCTCCATCCCCATTATTATCAGTTTCTGGCGGAACTTCCGTTCCGCCAGAAACCGGATTATCATCCGAACATGCCACTACTGAAGCAGAAAGGATGAAACACAGCAAACCAAAATAAACGAGTTTCAATATTCTCATAAGTAAGTTTTTTAATACATAAAAGCCGGCAGCAGATTTACCGGCTTTTATAAAACAATTATTCAGCACTGATGCTTCCGTAGTGTCCTACTCCCCTGACTGTGTATACCCCGTCAGCAGCAGTCGTAACAGATACCGAAGTTTCGGTAGTCTGTGCCAAATAGACGCCATTCACAAAAATAAGATAACCTGCAGCTCCGTCTATTGCATTCCAACTTAAAGTAGTACCATCCAAGGTAGCCATAGTAGTGCCTGGGGTCTGCATATACTGTTTCGGATTCCATCCCTCTCTGGCAATGATGTTCTCATAAGTATATCCGGCAGCTTCATCTGCAGAAAGAACTTTTGCAGTAAACTGACTGCTGCCGCTACCAACTGTCATATCTCCTGTTGAAATTACCTGATTATTTTTATCAACCGTATTATATTCGCCAAAAAGAGCAGGCGCTGCGCTACCCGCAGTCCAATGACCGTCTATAATATCCATCTTCAAAGCAGTGTTAATGAAAACCGCCTTCGCAGAAGTTGATTGCTGACGTCCGAAAGAAAAAGCGGTTATACCTGCCTCACCGTCTATCGTACAGTCTTTCATCACATACCCATAAGCATCGGTTTCGTTACTACGTGAAGCCGTAATAAAACTACCATTGCCCGTGTTATAAAAAGTACTGTTTTCTATCAGCACATCACCACTTCCCCAGATATAGTCCGTACTACCTTCAATCCATGAATTTTGTACATAAGCCCGGCAAATACCATACGTTCCGTTCACTTTCTGGAAACGCGTCCACCACGTATCCTGGAATGAAACCAATTTACAATTATTCATAGCCAATCTATCATAATGGCTACACAGAGCTTCAGCTTGTCCACCTTTTCCAAGACCACCGTCATAGCGGCTTTTCAATGCACCGTACAAGTTAATAATGGAAATGTTCTCCAGGTAAACATCAGTGGCTTTAATCAATACTACACAATTCTGATCTGTGGTATATCCTGCAAGGCGCGCAGGTGAATTAGGATTGTGAATAGAATAAGGCCATGTATCCGAATTAGTTTGCTCCTCTACACGATTCAACGCAAATTGAATTTTCACTCTGTCAGGATTTTCTCCAATCAAATGAATAAACGGTTTTGTTTTAGGTATATATACACATTCATTATAGGTTCCTGCTGCAATAAAAATCAGGTAAGGCGATGTCAAATTGGCAGGAGCGGCATTAATAGCAGCTTGTACAGTGGTATAATCACCTCTTCCGTTTGCATCAACAACAGCATCAAACACCGTTTCGCTATCTCCACCGGAAATACCGGAAGTGGCTGTAAACTTCAAAGTAATATCTTTGCTGTAAGGACGATGCTGCATATCCGTCAATGTACCTGCCTCGATAAATAAGGAACATTCGGAACCTTCACTGACAGAATAAGGATAGCGGACTTTCTCATAATTGATGACAATCTGATTGGAAGCAACCTTATCATTGAAATAAATTCCGGTTGTCAGCACTTCACCGGTTTCTTCATCCTTAGTCGGCGGAGTCTGGCGCATGGCTTTGCTAAAGACAAACTCCACATAACCATCAGTACCCGCCGTCAAATTGTTCTCCGTTTCCGAATCAATATTAGCAAGATCAACCTCCGTACCATTGATATTGCATGAAATAAGAACAGGAGCACTTGTATTTTCCTTGCCTTCATCGTTATCTTCACAGGCATAACCTGTGAAGATAAGTAACAAGAGGAGCAAGCATTTGCCTACTGTATAAATAGATTTTGTATTCATATTAGTTCATGTTATTAAATTTATTATTTATTCCAACGCGGATCACCGATTATCTTAACTTCATTCGGAATATCTGCACCGAAAGTCAAATCAAGCACATCGGTACTTGAAGATGCATTCGGGAACAGTTGGGATGAAGAATAGGACAAAGCTGTAGTAGATGTAGAACCAGGTTTTGAAACAGTAAGGTCTGATGTTCTATAAACTTTCGACCAATTTAAAGAAGCCGGAAGAGTTTTATCATCATAGAATATCTGGAAAGTATTACTACCTGCAAATAAAACATTTTCTACAGTAAGACTACCTTTCGCTCCTCTCACAAGAGCATCTTTATCAACTAAATTATAGAAAGTACAGTTTTTAATTACAGAAATGGAATTATCAGCCTTATCAACTCTTAGGAGCGATGCACTGGTTCCACCTGGATTAGCAAAAGTAGAGTTCATCATATTAATGATTACAGATTTCACAGCCCCATCCGTTTGAACAATACCATAGTAGTTACTTGTGCTTTTAGTACCCAAGTTTCTAATAATACAGTCATCAATATTCAATTTCAGACTACTTTCCCCATTTACCTTACGCACACGAACAATACCCCGATAATTTTCTATAGTACATGAAGTTATTTCAATATTTGCTATAGAAGAACCTTCTGTATTCGGAGCAATAACACAATCGTTACTAAGTGCACTGATATTCAGATTATAAAACTCTATTTTATCAATAGCCCCTAAAGTTTGCATATTCTTAACAGCTAATTTCGGTTGTGTAGCTCCCTCACCCCAAAAGACAATATTAGTAACCGCAGCAGGTATCTCAGATTTGTTACTCAAATCCGCATCTGCACTGATTGTCACTAAAATATTACCGGACAAGTTATCCCAATCGGCTATTAAAGCCTCAACACCATTATATTCCGTATACCCAACAGGTTTTCCCTTCTTTGTTGTAAATGTAGCACGTGCACATATAGCCCCATTATAGAAAGCATAAACTGTGTATTCTGTACTTGGTTCCAGATTCGGTATAATAACGGCATGTTCATTTACCTCGGAAGCACTTAGCGAAACTGCTCCGGTGGCATCATCCGGAGTAGGCGCCGAAGAGGGCTGACAGATATATTGGTCCACATCCACTGTATTATCCCAAGAGAATCTTGCCGTATTGGCTGTAATCTCATCTACGGTAGACTCTATTTCCAATCCCGGCACTACCACTTCCTGTGAACCGCGTAACGTTTCATTATTATAAATGCTGATAGTATAAGCTGTGAATATTTTCAGTCCTTCAATCCATGCCTCTCCTGCAGCAGCTTCCTCAGCCGTAATTGCCCGCTCTATAGGAGCAGCGCCGCCCACAATCTCGAAATGCGTTACCGTCAGACCAGCTTCCCATGACATACGTACCTTACCTGATGCAACTGGAAGATCCTCTTCGGCAGGCACATTCAATACATCCTCTTCCGTTACTGTTTTGAACGGTTCGTCTAAATAAGCCCAATAGGATTCCTTGCCATTTGCCACAGACTTAATACGCAGATAATATTCCGCACCTGCTTCCAGATTGTCAATTAAAAAAGGAGCTTTCAATATGCGGTTTTCTACCGTATTCCCATAAACAAGATTACCGTTCTCTTCCGATCCCATAGGAATTTCATCAGTCAGCTCATTCTTGCTTATTTCAAGAATATAATATTCTACGCCGGGCATGGCATCCCAAGTTACCGTAACCCGAGCTACTTTTTCATCTTTTGTCACATTTATACCATCCTCATTGGTTCCAAACGGACGGCTGTACGAGGCATCAATACCCCAATCGCTTTTCTCTGTACATGCCATTGCAAGTAAAGAGACAAGGAGCATAAATACTCCTTTAGCCAATATATTTCTGATATTTTTCATTTCCTTGAGTGTTTAAGATTAATCACTATATCCATAAGAATTATGCAACTTGCCATTCGATGTAGAAATCGTGGTAGAAGCGATAGGAAGCAAATAACGGTTTTTCACTACACGGTTCAATCCTGCCGAAATACTGGGCAGATTAACAAGCAGTTGCTCCTGCTTGGCATCTGTAGTCTCTCTGCCGAAGAAATTGGCGCTAAAGTAACCGGCTTCCACAGGTTCGTTGTAATTGAATGTGGTTACATCAATCGTGAAATTATCCTCCTTGAACTTATAATAAATTTTAGCCGGATATGAACCATTATTCACTGCATTACGATAGCTCTCCTTGAACTCGTCAATCTTGGCACTGAGCAGATTCCAACGGATAAGGTCGAATTTACGTACACCCTCACCTGCCAATTCCCAGGCATTTTCATCAACAATCGTTTCAAAGAAGCCCTGTTCATTAATGAGTTTCGTCAAATGAGCCTCTGCAGCAGCCTTGTCACCGTTGAAGGCACGTGTATGTATCTCGGAAAGAGCTTCGAAAGCTGTTTTTGAACAATACTCGCCACCTGTATTATAGCTGCCGTAAAGTTCATTCATAACCTCCGCATACATAAGCAAAACATGAGGATAGCGCATCTTTACAACATTGATGCCACTGCACACTTTCTGGTCGCTTGCTTTCACAGCATCCCACCAACCGTCTTTCCGATTTTTCATCTTACGATAGTCCCACTTGCCGCAATAAATGGCAAAAGGAGCATTGCCAAGCATATCTTCTTTATAAACGCCACTCTTCGTACGAATCTGCATCAGGGCACAAGTCAGGTCACGACGCTGGTCTGCAGCATCAAAAGACATATAATAAGGAGCTGTCAGTTTGAGCTTACCACTGGAATTACCTTTCGGACCATAGTTATGTTCCTCAGACACACCACCGGGAAAAGCACCGTTTACACGAAATCCTACAGTATACCCCAATTCACTGCTATTATTCAGCCCCATCGGGATTTCAAACAAATTTTCACGATAGGTATTATCCAGTTCACACAAGTTCACCCCATTCCAATAACCTGCAAGAGTGGGAGTCATCGAGTGTGTATTATCATTGATGATAGCGGCAAGATGTTCCTCTGCCAATTTATACATCTCATGACGTTTTTCATCATCGCAACGCTGAGTAGGATAAGCCGGATCTGAGTTTTCCGTAGCTGTCACATATCCTTCCTTCGCAGCTTCACGAATAAACCATCCGGCACGGGTCAATGCTATATTTGCCAGCAAACCATGTGCATATCCTTTGGTGACACGCTCTGTGGTGTAAGTTGTACCACCTGCCCAAGGCAGATAAGGGATGGATTCTTCCAAATCGCCAATCAAAGCCTCCATAATAACATCACGGTCAGTCTTCCCTACATACACATTTTCCAGATTGCTATCCGAAGCACCGGTAGCAAACGGAATATCTCCGAAAAGGCGAATCAAGTCGAAATAAATCATTGCACGCAACACTTTAGCTTCGGCACGGAAGCGTAGCATCATATCGCAATCATCGCCTTTCGTCTTAATCAGCTCGCTGTTGTTTATGCCATCTATTACCAGATTGGCGTTCTCAATAATGCCATACATCACATTCCACACACGCGAAAGTTGCGTCCAACCCGGATTAGCATTGTAATTCATATTACCGCGTTCGCTGGAGGTATTGCTGGCATCGGTACCAAGTCCGTCCACCAATTCACAATCCGTATTCAGACCAGCTATAATAGGCATAAAGTTGGAGTAGGCTTGGTCCTGAGTCAGACTTCCGTAAATCTTATTCACGGTCAGTTCCGTATAGTATGTGTTATTAAAAGTAGTTTTATTATCCAGTTCGGAAGGAGAAGTCTGATCCAGAAAATCAGAACAGGAAGTCATGGCAACCAACCCTGCCGCTAAACATAAAGTTTTATATATATTTCTCATATCAGTCAATATCTGTTAGGTTTTAGAATGTAATGTTAATGCCGCCTACAAACGTACGGCTCTTGGGATAAGCGGCATAGTCCACACCCGGTGTCATGGCGTTGCGCTTGCTGCTCACATCCACTTCAGGATCGGCTCCGCTATAGCTGGTCCAACAGAACAAGTTATATCCGGTCAGATAAACCCTTACATTCTGCAAGAATGCTTTCTTAACAAGGTGCTTAGGCAGCGAATAACCGATAGTAAGATTGTTCAGGCGCAAGAAAGAGGCATCCTCCACCGCATAATCTATTAACTGCATCGTAGAAGCAGCAGCCGGATTATACATATTGGCATTGGAATTGATTTCATTCAGGCGCAATCCGGCAGCTTGCATGTCACCATAATGATTCAAGACAGCGGTTGAAGAGCTGGCAAGATTCAAGCCTGTTTCCGGATCGATCCATGTATATCGGTTACCAAGACGGAAATCATTATTCAAGTTATAACCGGTCCTAGAGCCGGAACGGAAAGACGATGCCAGTTTTGTACCGTTGATAATCACATTGCCGGTAGAATAGTTAAAGAAGATATTCACATCCAACTCACCGGTGCGGCTATTGCCAAAACGCCCATTCAGCCCAAAACCGCCTACCCAAGGAGCTACAGTGTTTCCAAGACGCTGTTTCAAAGGATTTCCATTCTCATCGGTCTGTATTTTCAATCCGCCAGGATAGTAAGAACCTCCTGTTATCGTAGGGCTGTTGTCTTTCATGCCATCTTTCAGCACCCATTGTTTATCGCCCCATACCAATTCTCCGGTCGGATTGGTAACAGGATCATATACTGTATAATATCCATTGGTACGGAATCCCCATACTTCACCCAGACGTCCACCCTCTTCCACACGGAAATCTTCATATTTGGAAATAGTGCTTCCTGCCCAATTGCTACTCTGCCAAGGGCTGTCGGTGGTCAATTTGTCAATTCGGTTTCGGTTGTAGGCAACATTGGCAGTAAAGTTCAAGCTGAAGTTTTTCGTATCTACCAATACTGCATCCATCGACATTTCAATACCTTTATTCGAAGTCTGTCCAAAATTCTGATACTGATAAGAATAACCGGAGTTACCGGGTATCTCCGCCTTCATCAGCAAATCTCTGGTCGTATTCCAATATACATCTACCGAACCCGAAATACGATTGTTCCAAAAACCATAGTCAATACCCAAGTTACGGGTAACGGTAGTCTCCCATTTCAACTTTGGATTATAAAGATAGGTCCCATGTTCCAACATAGGTGTACTAGTTCCATTGAAGAAAGGATTACGGGAATCATTGCCACTCAACGAGTAAGTAGTATAAAGAAGCCCTGAATTAATCCGGTTGTTACCAGCCGTACCAAAACTCAAACGCAATTTCAATGCAGACAACCAATCCTTTGTATTAGCCATAAACGCCTCATCGGAAATACGCCATGCCAATGCGGCAGAGGGGAAAACGCCCCAACGGTTTCCATCTCCAAACTTACTGGAACCATCGGCACGTACCGTTACCGTAAGCAGATACTTGTCCATCATCGTGTAATTGACACGCCCGAAGAATGAAAGCATGTTCTCTTCTGCAGAGATAGTAGACTGGTTCGGCAATGCCGTGCCGGCCCCCATATTGGCTTTCATATCCTCAAATCCCATTGTTGTAGGGAAATTTACAGATACATTCTCTATGGATTTCTCCATGCTGCTGCTCACTTCATGTCCCACGAGCACATTCAAACGGTCACGACCATCAAACATTTTCTTATTTTCGTAAGTAAGAGTATTGGCATTGCGCCAGTTCTTTGTCGTCTCACGCAGCAAATATGCCTGAGGACGTCCGTTATAACCATATTTAGAGTTACTTACAGCGTCAGTACCCCAATATTGTTCTGTATCTTCATATCTCCAACCATAACCAAATTCCGAGCGGAAAGTCCAGTTCTTAAACGGCTTCCAATTCAAACCGAAATTATAATTCTGACGGAAAGAATTGCGTCCTTTATTCGTTGCCAGCAAACGTTCCAAAGGCGTTTTCTGTAAAGCAGCATTGCTCTCCTCATCATCATCCGAACTATGAGACAAAGCATTGACCGGACGGAAAACCACCGCATTGGCTACAGTAGAATTAGCAGCATTGGACTCATTCGTATCAGCACCACCACTCAAACCCTCGATAGTAGAATAACTCAAACGCGCATTGAAGTCTAAAGTCAGCCATTTGTTCAGTTCCGACTTAAGCTTTGCATTGATATTATCTTTCTTAAAGCCTGAGCCAAGCATAATGCTTTTTTCTTCATTATGAGCATAACTTACACTGTAGGTCAATTGTTTGCTACCCCCAGCCACATTCACATTATATTGCTGCTGATTACCTGTTCGTCCGAATATCTCATCCTGATAGTCAATACCATCGATTGATTTCCAGATATCCATATCATTATAATTTCCGTAATCCAACGAACCGATTTCACGTTGATAAGCCACAAAATCATAAGGACTCATCACTTCGGTCATTTTAGTCACTTTCTTAAAACCGAACGAAGCGCCAAAATCCACTTGAACCTTTCCTTCTTTACCACTCTTGGTAGTAACGATAATTACACCATTAGCACCACGTGCACCGTAAATAGCTGTAGAAGAAGCATCTTTCAAGACATCAATACTCTGAATTTCAGACGGAGCAATGTCACTGATACTGGATACAGGAAAACCGTCTACTATATAAAGAGGTGAATTGTCTTGCGACAAAGAACCACCACCACGTATACGTATCTTAATATCCGCATCGGGAGAACCCTCCGTAGTAGTGATATTCACCCCCGCCATTTTACCGGTCAATGCTTCGGAAGCGCTAGATACCGGAATAGATGCAATATCCTGCGAACTGACGGAAGCTACGGAACCGGTCAGGTCTCGCTTATTCACCGTACCATAACCTATGACAACAACTTCATCCAATAACTCGGAATCCTCTTCCAAAACCACATTCAGCAGTTTCTCTCCTTCATACTTCAGCTCTTTATTCTTAAAGCCGATATAGGTAAAAGAGAGGATATCGGACTTTTTCACGCCCGAAAGCGTAAAATCTCCGTCCACTCCAGTTATGGTACCGTTGGTGGTACCTTTTACCAAAACGTTGACACCAATCATCGGTTCACCGCTCTTGTCTTTCACGATGCCCTGCACCTGTCTTTCCTGTGCAAAGGAAATCAGGCAAAGCATGCTCATCATGAGCATCAAAGCAACTTTCTTTAGTCTTTGTTGATTATACATAAAAAGATGTGTTAAAAAAATAATGTTCTCCACGATATTTGTTCACGGGGCAAAATTCATTTTTTAAGTCACATCTCTTGTGTAGATTTTGACATAAAACTGCTAAAAATTGTTTTACCTGCTAAAAAACATCATAAAGATATATGCTTATATCCATCTGTCATTTATCTCTTTACCCTTCACATCTCCCTATCCATCAGCATTTGCGGGTGAAACCTCTTTCCAAGCCTTCACCCGCAAATCCATAATAAAAGTCAAAAAATCATTTCCGGACAATCCTATCCCTGCTTATCCCGTAATATCCCTCCACGGGTACGTATATCGGTTGTGTAGGCAGTCCTATATTCCGTATTTTTCCTTCCAACTTCAATCTGCGGATATGTTCCATAGCCTTCGACCTCATAAATCCGCAAATCTGTTGGAAGTCTGCACGGGTCATCAGCTGATGGTCGGCAAAATAAGCACGGAGACACATGTCTATTTCCACGTCCGATAACTTTCTGGAGTGCCCGTCATGCTTGATATTTTTAAGCTTTACAGCTCCTACTTCGTTCTTCAATGCCTGGTCGGCACGAAACTTGATACCTTTTAAACGAACTTTGGTATTTTTGCGTTTCGTCTCTGCCGTCACCTCTTCTATACATTTCAGCGTAGGATGAAAATAGCCTATCCCGTCCAGATGCACTTGGCGTCCGTCGCCCAATTCCTGCCCCAACACATGCGACAGTGCATCAAGCACAGCCGTTACATCCGTTTCCGTCAGCGAACAACGCTCCTGGATTTTACGCCTCACGTAGTCTGTCCCTACCTTTCCATTGTACGTAATGCGTGCATGGAGTTTTTTCTCATCCGGCCGGTTTGGTGGAACCGGATTCTCATACCATTCAAAATGAATTGCCATTGTGCAGTATTTATTTATATTGTGTAAATATAGTGTTTTCCTACGAGATAATCTATTTTTCCTTTAAGATAAACCGGTTACCGACAACAGTCAACAAAGCAGCCGACTGTTGTAAACAGAACAGCCGACAGTAATGAACAGAACGGTTGACTATAGTCAACACCCTATTTTGCAACGAGAGAAAAAGAATTATCTCACATTGAAAATACAATAACACAAGGTCTTTCCACATACTGTACCACCAATAAAAATAGTATAAGAAAGGCTTGCAAAAGGCTTCCTGCCGATAGTAACTTAGTGGCATGAACCCATTAATAAAAACAATGCATACCATGAAAAAAAGCATTATGAAATTTATCCTCTTTCTACTAAGAAACCGGAAGCATGACAAACCTGCCCGCGTGCAAAAATGTAACTTGACAGAACAGGTAAACCGCTTTTTGCAAAACAGTTACCTCTTCCGTTACAACCTGCTGACAGACGAAACCGAATACCGCCCCGCCAATGCCGCAGACAAAACGTTTGTCACCATCGGCAAACGGGAACTGAATACCCTATGCCTCGAAGCCCATGCCCGGGGAATTCTATGTTGGGACAAAGATATCAGCCGTTTTCTTTTCTCCAAACATGTACCTGAGTATCATCCTTTCCTGCTTTATTTTGAACAGCTTCCCGTTTGGGATGGCATCGACCGGATAACCCGACTGGCCCAACGCATCTCGTCCGAATCATATTGGATAAACGGTTTCCATACATGGATGCTCGGTCTCACTGCCCAATGGACCGGACAGACCGGAAAGCATGCCAACAGCGTGGCTCCCCTACTCGTCAGCATCAGACAGGGCTGCCTGAAATCCACATTCTGCAAAAGTCTGATGCCCGACAGCCTGTCCCGCTACTATTCGGATGAAGTGGAGCTTACCTCACGGAGCAATGCCACCCGCAAAATGTCGGAAATGGGACTGCTAAACCTCGATGAATTCGATAAATATTCTTCAGGAAAAATACCACTGCTCAAAAACCTGATGCAAATGGCGGATTTAAACCTTTGCAAGGCATACCAAAAGAATTTCCGTACCCTACCCCGTATTGCTTCTTTCATCGGCACGAGCAACCGTTTCGACTTATTGTCCGACAACACCGGCAGCCGCCGTTTTCTCTGTGTAGAGGTAAAGGATAAAATTGATTGTACCTGCATTGAGCACAAGCAAATCTATGCACAACTGAAACAGGAACTTTCGGACGGAGCACGCTATTGGTTTTCGGCCGAAGAAGAGGAAGAGCTCCAAGAACACAACCGCATCTTCCAGCACCGCAATCCGGCAGAAGAAGTACTACGCGGTTGTTTCCGTCCTGCAACATCCGAGGACCCAAAAGAAAAAATAAGTAATCTCTCCGCTGCCGACATCTTCAAAGAACTGAAAAAGCAAAACCCTGCCGCCATGAGGGGAAGCAACCCGAACAGTTTTTCGCAGCAGCTCGTGCCTGCCGGTTTTCTGCGAAAGCACGGACGCTATGGAAATTTCTATCCTGTAGTGTCTCTGACATAAAAAATGAGGTGCTTGTCCGTTATGGTCCTCCCAACAAAGGGTTCACCCGCAAAGCCTGATGAATAGGGAGATGTGAAGGGAGAAAGGAGAATATGTCACACGGACAGTCAGAGGATAACAGTTAATTTTTCCACAAAGAATATCAAAAAATACTATAATATTTACGATGTATCATGTATTTTTGTGTTCGATAACGGGTGAGAATACCTCATTACGATTATCAGCCTTACTATATTTAATAACTATAAAAAACAAACTTATGAATCTAAAAAGACTTGCAAAAAGAGCATTGGCTACTCTGTCGTTGAGTATGCTATGCTTAATCGCCTTTGCACAAGGTCACCAAATCTCAGGTACCGTAATCGACGGTACAGGTGAACCTATTATCGGTGCAAACGTATTGGAAGTAGGTACGACCAACGGTGTAATTACCGATATTGACGGTAATTTCAAACTCAGCGTACAGCCCAATGCAAAAATCCAGGTATCATTTATCGGTTATATCACGCAAACCGTTACAGTGGGCAGCCAGAAGAACATTAAGGTAACACTGAAAGAAGATGCGCAGGCATTGGATGAAGTGGTGGTGGTAGGTTACGGAACAATGAAGAAAACCGATGTGACAGGTTCCTTGGCTTCGGTTTCTGCCGATAAATTGGCCGCCCGTGGTGCGCTCCGCGTAGAAGATGCTCTGCAGGGATCTGTTCCGGGAGTCAACATCACGGCAACCAACAGCCGCGCCAATGGTAAATTCAGCATGCAAATCCGCGGTCAATCTTCCATTAACAATTCAAACGGTCCTCTTTACGTAGTGGATGGTATGGTAGTCTCTTCTATCGACTTTCTGAACTCCGAAGATATCGAACGTATCGATGTGCTGAAAGATGCTTCTTCCACAGCCATCTACGGTTCGCGTGCATCCGAAGGAGTAATTTTGATTACCACTAAAGGAGCCGGAGCCGGACAAAGCAAAGCCCAACCGGTAGAAATTACATACGATGGTTATTACGGTATCCGAAAAGTAGCCCGCATGCCCAAATTCATGGAGTCTACGGAATGGATGAACTATCGCTTTGCCAAATATACAACTTCAAGCGGTCCGGATGAAACGGGACATATCAAATATATAATCAAAGATGCAGACTTGCAGTCTGTATTCCAGAATGGCACTGAGTGGAAAGAGTCGCCTTTGTATACACGGTGGATGAATAATGAAAGTTATGATTGGGCAGACCAGGTGTTGCAGACCGGTTCACAACAAAACCACTTCATCAGTGCAAGCGGTGCAAGCGAGAAAACATCCTACCGCTTGGGCGCTGGTTATCAAGGCGAAGAAAATGTTTTCAAGAAAAACAGCTATGACCGCTTCAACATCAAAGCTGCTTTCGACAGCAAATTATCTAAAGTAGTGGAAGCAGGTATGTCGGTCAATATGGTATACGATGTGCAGGATGACTGGATTACCGATTCTTCCAATGCGTATTCTCCTTACAACAATGCTTTCTGGTTTGCTCCGGTCATTTCTCCGTGGGATGAAGACGGAAACCTGTTGGCCAAACCAGCAAAAGTGGGCAATATGTCTTTAACATCTACTCCGTCTCCATTGGTTGATTTGGATATCGATGCTTACGAAAATCAGACCCGCAAATTCCATGTGTTCGGTAATGCTTATCTCCGCTTCAATCTTATGAAAGGACTGAAATTCACAACGACTTTCTCTCCCAACTTCTACCATGGACGTCAAGGCATCTTCATGGGTACCGGCGTTTCGGACAAATATCCTGACGGAACGGCATATTACCAGAATAAAAAGCAAAACTATGCATCGGTTGTCAACACAGACCGGATGGACTGGACATGGGATAACCAGATTGATTTCACCAAGACCTGGGGCAATCACCGCTTGGGAGCTATGGGATTGTTCTCCATGTATAGAACAGACAAAGAAACTTATACCCAATCCGTTACCAATATATCTGATGACAGATTGTCTTACCATGCCATGGAAAAAGGTGCCAAAAACCAGGCTACCAAGTCCTCGTATACCGAATCGTCCATGGTTTCCGTAGCTGCCCGACTGAACTACGCCTACAAAGAACGTTACATGGCCACAGTTACCGTACGTGCCGATGCCTCTTCACGCTTCGCAAAAGGCAACCGCTGGGGATGGTTCCCCTCTGCCGCCCTGGCATGGAGAATGTCCGAAGAAGATTTCCTAAAAGATGTGGAATGGTTGGATAATCTGAAACTTCGCCTGTCCTATGGTATTACCGGTAACAATAATGTAGGAGATTATGCTACAAGCTATTACACATCGGGACCGTCTTATGCTGTAATCGGCGGTAATGAATTCCAAGGTTATTACGGTAACGGAATCATTGACCAAGCCCTGATGTGGGAGAAAATCAAGGAATTCAACTTCGGTGTGGACTTTGCCGTATTGCAGAACCGGATCAATATAACGGCAGATGCTTATCGCCGCCTTGCCGACGGACAAATCATGAAATCGACAGTGCCTTTGGAAACCGGAGAAAGCAGCCTGACAACCAACATCGGCTCTGTTCAGAACGCCGGTATTGAGTTGGGCGTCAACTTCGGAGTTATACGCAACCAGAACTTTACATGGGATGTCAATGTAGCATTCGCACGCAACTGGAGTAAAATCAAAGAACTGCCGAGCGGAGACGATGTCAGCAACAACTGGTTCATAGGCGAACGCCTGAATGTACTGCGCGACTACACCTATGCAGGTGTAATTACGGCAGACGGGGTCACGATGCACACTATCAATGGAGACAAACACTATACATTACAGGAAGTGTACGACAAATATGGTCCCAAGAGTCCCAATAAACTGAAATGGTACGAAGGTCAGATGGCTGTAAACGACTGGAACGATGATGGAAAAATCAATGATGAGGACAAGCAGATTTATGGATGCACCGACCCTAAATGGACCGGTAGCCTGAGCTCCACAATGACCTATAAAGGCTTCGACTTCTCGTTTATGCTTTACACCAAACAAGGACAATGGTCACGCAGTTATTTCCACGAACAATACATGGATATCAGCGACCGTGGCCGTCAAAAGATGAGTTTCGATTACTATATCCCGGCAGGAACTCCGGTTTTGGACAAGGCAACAGGAGACATCACTTACTTGGAAACACCGCACATGGGTGCTTACCCCTATCCTAACAATTATGAAAAAACAGGTGGCGGTTACTTCAGTAAAAGCAGCTCGGGAGTAAGATACCAAAAAACGTCTTTTGTAAAGGTTAAAAACATCACTTTAGGTTATACTTTCCCGAAGAAGTGGATGAGCAAAATAGCCGTTAAACATTTACGCCTTTACGTAAACGTACTTAATCCGTTCTGCTTCACCGGCTACGATGGTTTCGATCCGGAATGGGCAAGCGCAAACCTGACTGACGGCGGACCGGCTTCCATAACCTACCAGATTGGTGCAAATATCAAATTCTAACCAGTAAAACATATAAGTAATATGAAACTATATAAAAAACTATTATACACAATGTGCATGGCTGGCTCTATCACATTGACCGGCTGTGACGATTTCCTCACGCCTGACAATAAAAGCGCGGTAAATGATGTGGAATATTTTACCACTTCTGCCGGTTTACAAGCTCTGACATACGATGCATACGCCCAACTGAAAAATATCTTTAACAGCAGTGATGTAACCGCTTATTTCAACTCCGGAACAGACTTGTATCAGGATGGACGCAATGATATCAGTGCAGCTCTTCACCGTTGGTCTAATTTTACTCCTGAAAATGGGACTGTAAAAAACTTCTACACAGATTGCTACGATGGAATACGTTCATGTCTTGCCATTCAGTACTATGCTGCACAATCAACGGTGAGTGAAGATATAAAACAAAAAAACATTGATGAAGGTCGTTTCATCGAGTGTTTGTATTATTACTTGCTGGTCAATAACTTTGGTGGCGTTCCTTTAGTAACCGAATATGCCAAACAGGCCGGTGAAATCAAAGAACAGCCCCGTGCTACGGCAGAAGCAGTATATACGCATATCATCACAGAACTGACCAACATTATCGACAATAACAAATTGGTTGCTTCTTCTGCAACAAAAGGAGGAGGGGAAGCCAGCATAGAAGCCGTTAAGGCATTGCTGGCAAAAACTTACTTGTCTGCTGCATGGGACTTAAAGAAAGATGATTACTTTACCAAAGCGGCAGCCTATGCCGACGAAGTTATAGCCGGACGCAAACTGACAACCGAATTTGCCAAATTATGGGCTGCCGACCGTTCCGGAGATGACAATGAAGAGTTCATCTTCGATGTGGAATACGATGCAGAAAACCAGCATGACAAAAATGACGGTAATCGTTGGCAGAGTTTCTTTTCCAACTATTACGGGGGTAGTGAAGAAGGCATGAAAAATGGTAGTTCATCTTTCATACCTTACATGCATGCATTGAGAAATTTTGAAAAAGGAGACAAACGCTACGATGCAACTTTCATGAAGACCCTACTGGTTAAGAAAGAATGGGATATCAAGAACGGATTTAAAGATGAAAAAGGCAAGCCTATCGGCGACTATTTCTCTTTCTACAAAAATGGCGGTAAAGCTGACGGCAAAATGGTAGGAGTGTATTATCCGGCTTATTGGGAAAGTGACGCTGCTTCCGTTGCTGAGTGGCGTGCCGAAGACCCGGAAAACCGGAAAAACACATTTATCATTCCACAAAATGATAAGACAGCCAAAATGGAGCCAATGTCCACTTACGTAAAAGACCTGGCAGAATATCCGGACGGGGTTATTGCCAAATATGATTTTGACGATGCCTCCACGCAAAAACTCAGTTGGTCTGTACAGCCTTGCCGTAAATTTGACGATAGCCAAACCGCTGACTATAATGCCGGAAAGAGTTTCCGCGACCTCCACGTAATCACACTGCCGGAAATGTTTTTCGTAGCAGCCGAAGCTTACTACAAATTGAATGATCCCAAAGCCTTGGAGCGTTTGAATGTTGTACGTGAACGCGCCGGTTTAACAGCTGAAAATAATATTGATTTGGACATCATATTGAAAGAGTCGGCCTGCGAAATGTTTGGAAACGGTTATCGTCGTATGGACCTTCGTCGTACCGGTAAATTGGTTGAATACAACAACAAATACAATCCGCATATGATAGGTACAGCCGCTGCTACCATAGGAGAAAAATTATTATGGCCTATCCCACAAGCAGCTATCGATGCCAACGGCCAGTTGAGTATGGAAGACCAAAATCCCGGATATTGATTATTGCTTCCGTTTTCTGAATAATATTCACTAAGAGAAAGATGAATTCCGAAATTCTGATACTTCGGAATTCATCTTTCTCTTTTTACAGCTTACTCATCCTCTCCCCACAAATCCTTATCCGAAGGAGCCTTTTTTATATTCCAGGCTATTATCAAGCCAATAACCAGCAAGCATATCAAATATATAATCATAGACTTTGTTTAGTTTTCAAGTAATTCAAATACAACAAGACTCCAATAGTTTATGTTCATTCAGAACACGAAATAATGGTTTATTTCAGCACTTTATCCCGATACTCCGTGGGTGTCATTCCCTTTTTCTGCTTGAAACACTTACTGAAATAACGAGGGTCATTGATACCCACCATATAGGATATTTGCGTCATGGAATACTCACCGGTGGCTATCAACTGAACTGCACGATTGATACGCATTTCCTTGATGAACTCGATAGGCGCCAAGCCGGTCAAGGTTTTCAACTTCTTGAAGAATACGGAACGGCTCACGGCAAGTTCCTGCACAAAATCATCTACCACCAAGTCACCGTTATCCATGTTCTTCTCCATCAGTTCTATAAGTTTATCCATAAACTTACGGTCGTTGGGAGACATTGCCGCAGATTTATCCGTTTGAGGATTATCCTGGACATTACCGGTACTCTGTTCATCGGCAACGGCTGGAACCGCTCCCGCCTGCATCAAGTTATGGCGGTACAACGTTTGCAGTTTCTGCCGCTGGGCAAGCAGGTTCTTTACACGTGCTTTTAAATAGGTAGCGCTGAAAGGCTTGGTTATATAATCATCAGCACCGTACTCCAATCCTTCCAACTTACTTTCGATGGACGACTTCGCCGTAAGCAACACAATGGGAATATGGCTGGTAGTCATATCAGCACGCAATTCACGGGTCATAGCGATACCGTCTTTTTCCGGCATCATCACATCGCTGATAACAATATCCGGCAGAAACTTCAACGCCTTATTCAGCCCCTCCATACCATTGGCAGCCTCTACAATGCGATACTCGGAAGCGAAGATACTGCGCAGGAAAATACGCAGTTCGGAATTATCTTCTACCAGCAGCATCAAATCTTTGGATGCATCTCCACCGCCTTTTTCCTGGGAACCCGTTTCCGGTTGTGAGGGCTGCACGTCTTCCGTATCCGCCGTTTGCCGGTGATAAGCCTCCAGACCAACTGTTATATCGTCCTGCATAAATTCCACCGATTCGTCATACTGCTCCTTGCCTTTCATAAAGTCTATCTTGAAGCAACTGCCCTCTCCCAACTTGCTATCTACCGTAATCAAAGCTTTGTGCATCTCCACCAGTTCTTTTACCAACGACAAGCCGATGCCGGTACTTGGATTGAACAAATTACGGTCTACCAGATTCTCAAAACGGACAAAAATTGATTTCTTCTTGTTCTCGGCAATACCGATACCCTGGTCCTGCACGCCAATAGAAACGGATTCCTCGTCCTCATGGATAAAAACCTTTATCATTTTTCCATTCGGAGTATACTTGAAAGCATTGGAAAGCAAGTTGAAAATAATCTTTTCATACTTATCGACATCCACCCACAGATAAAGTTCGGGCTTTTCCGTTTCGAACAAGAAGTCAATATGATGCTCCTCGGCCACCGAATCGAAATTCTCCATTATCTTGCGGGTAAAGGCCACTACATTGACACGCTGCACCTGCATCTTCATTTTTTTGTTCTGAATCTTACGGAAGTCGAGTATCTGATTGATGAGACGCAACATACGATTTGTGTTGCGCTCCACAACCTGTAGCTGTTCACGGGCATCCGCCGGTAGTTGCGTATGCTCCAGCACGTATTCCACCGGACCTGAAATCAGGGTTAAAGGAGTACGCAGTTCATGGGAAATATCTGTAAAGAAACGTAATTTCATATCTGTCATATGCTGTTCCACAACAACTTCGTGCTTCAGACGATAAATCGTAAACAAGATATAAACAGCCGTTATTATAATCAACAGAACAAACAGGACATACAGGAAATAGGCAAAAGGAGTTTCCCAAAAGGAAGGAAGCACTTCAATATCAAGCAAGCGCATGTTATCCGTCCATACTCCATCGGCATTGGTGGCACGTACCTTAAACACATAATGCCCTTTGGGCAGGTTGGTATAGGTGGCGGTACGCTGCTTGCCGACATAGTTCCAAGATTTCTCAAATCCCTCCAGAATATAGGCATACTGTATTCCGGCAGGTTCCGTATAGTCAAGTGCGGCAAAACGAATCGTGAAAATATTTTCCTCGTGCGAGAGTTGCAATTCACGGGTATCATCCAAACTCTCTTTCAATATATTTTTTTCATCCGGCACAACGTCTTCATTGGCTATAAGCAATTTGGAAAACACTAACGGCGGTACATATGTGCTCTTCCTGATAGAATCGGGATTGAACAGCAAGACGCCGTTGCTCGTACCAAACAGCAAGTCTCCCCACGAAGTATAGGCCGATGCCGCTTCGCTGAAGCGGACATGAGGCGAGACATGACCGTCTGCATAGTTTTCAAAACGTTCTTCTTCTGGAATAAATTTGCTGATGCCATTCTCCGTACTCATCCAAAGATTACCCCTGTTATCCTCACGTATGGAGAGCAATATATCCGAAGGCAATCCCTCGGCCACGCCATACGACTTGAATATTGCGTTGCCGGCAGCATCTATAGTCTGCAACTTATTCAGCCCGCCGCCGAAAGTAACCAGATAAAGTTCGTTCTTCCGGGTAGACAGAATATAGTGCACATCGTTATTACTCAAGCTGTTTACATCGTTCTGCACACGTACATAGTGATGAAACACTGCATCTTCGGGCTTCTTAAAATCACTGTTTACCATTAATGCGCCGACTGTAGTGGCAATCCATATATTTCCGCGATGGTCACCTGTAACGAAGCGTACTTTATGGCAATTATCTATAGGGAAACCTTTCAGGTTGTTACGGTGGTTAACAAATATCTCCCGTCCGCCACGGTTATGGGTGAGGTAGTTGATTCCTCCTCCAAAAGTGGCAACCCAGATACGGCCTTTCACGTCCTCATAAACACAATATACATTGTTGTCACTCAGGCTGTAGATATCATCCCTACTATGGCAATAGCGGGTCAGTTTATAATGTCCTCCACCCTGAGGCCGGGCTTTTACCAATCCCTCACCCTTGGTGGCAATCCAAATGTTGTGCTTACTGTCTTGAAATATGCAATAAGTATTTCCCTTTAACGGTATCCCCGCATGTGATATCGTACCTGTCTCCGTGAAGTATCCCAGTTCCGTGCGATTCTTATCGTAAATCCTTATTTTGCCGTCTTTCAGTCCCACCCAAAGATTATGCTCCGTGTCTTCGCAAAGAGCACGCACCTCATTGCTCAATGATTCATACCGATGAGGTTCCGGCGTCATCATACTGAAAAAGGAAGAGCGGAAAGTGATTTTCTCCAGTCCCTTGGAATGGGTGCACATCCACAGATTGCCTTGCCTGTCGGAAAAAGCAGAATGGATTTTATTGGAAAAACGCCAGTCGGTATCCGAAAAGCCGTTATAGAAGGGACGCAGGCAATTAGCAGCCTTATCGAAACGCGAAAAACCTCCGCCATAGGGATGCACCCAAACAGAACCGAAAATATCTTCGTGCACGTGAAAAGCCGGACGGGAACGGTCGGTAGATGTAGGCTCTACCGGGATTACTTCCGTTTTCAGCACTTTTGTCCTTGCATTAAAATGTGCAACGGTTCCCGCAATATCCTGCCCGAACCATACTTCCGAGTTTCTGTCTATATAAATGGAGTGAACAGGAGCACCCGGCAGACGGGAAGCCGGATAATGAACAGTTGTCTTAGCGGGCGTATTGTAAGTAAAAAATCCGTCTGTCTCTGTAACCATTATCAGATTATGTTCGTCAATCTTTCCTACAGCCACGATATGTGAGGCACAAGGCAACTGCAATAACAGAAACCGGCCGTTTTTCTTCTGATAACGCCATACGCGTCCGCTATCCGACCCGAAAAAGATTTCATTTCCACATTCCTGGGCTGTATAAAAAATTTGGCCGCCTTTCTCTTTCTTCAATGTTTTCTCTACGAAAAAGGACGTAAGGGCACCACTTCCGGCAGCAAGCATCCCCAGCCCGTTGTCAGTCAGCATCCACTCATTTCCGGAAGCATCCTCATAAACATCATATACGCGTGCGGCCGGGAACAAACCGTTATCAACTGAATACATCTCTGGCGAAAGGCGAAAACTCTCCGGATCGGTCTTGATGCGGATAGCCCCTTCTTCCTCCGAAAGCAACCAGACCGAACCGCAAGGCAATACCTTGATTGAAGTTACCACAAACCTGCTTCCTTCTTCTTTCATGGCAGGAACATGTTCAAATACTTCGGTACGGGGATTAAAACGCCAAGCCTGATTGTCGTAAGTGAGCAGCCACAGAAAGCCGTACCGGTCTTCGTACATATAGTCCACCCGGTTGTTTGTCAGGTTAATGCGGTTATCAAACTTTGCCTTATAAGTCCTGAAATCATACCCATCGAATTTATTGATGCCATCCCAAGTGGCAAACCACATATTTCCCTTTCTGTCTTGCAGAATATTCATGACAGTATTCTGCGAAAGTCCCTCTTCGGACGAATAATGGGTAAAGACACACTCCGGCTGTGCTCCGGACGGTAACGCAAATACAAACAATAAGCCTATGACCAGATATAGAAGTTTTCTCATAACATATTCGTTCTGTGGGGTAAAGATACGCATTTCGCCGAAAATATCGTATATTTGTCATTATTTTAAATACCACTATGAAACCAAGCGTTATACTTTATGCTGTTTTCCTTACCGTAAGTCTGGGTATAAAGGCTCAACAAGTTGATACGGTAAGTTATGAAGTGACAAAGAACATGACCGTTTTCTACGAGCAACTGAAACAGCAACTTACCTATCCCGCAGCATGGGGAAAGTCTACCACAAAAGACTTTGGGAAATGGAGAATCGAAACACGAAATATAGTGATGGAGTGCATGCAGAATCTGCCACCTGCTCCCTCGAAATACGATATGTCTGTCGTCGGAACAGAGCAGCGGGCGGGATATGAAGCCCGCAAGATATGGTTTAATGTTTCGGAATGGTCCCGCATACCGGCTTATTTATTGGTTCCTGACGGAAAGGGGCCTTTTCCGGCTGTGATAATGCTGCACGATCATGGAGCACACTTTTCCATCGGCAAAGAGAAAATGGTACGTCCTTTCGGAGTCTCTCCGGAAATATCGGCTGATGCCGAAGATTGGGTGGTCCGTTGTTATGACGGACAATATACCGGAGATTACTTTGCACAAAACGGTTACGTAGTACTGTCTATCGACGCCCTGTTTTGGGGAGAACGCGGACGAAAGGAAGGAGTAAGTTATGACGGACAGCAGGCACTGGCTTCCAATTTCATGCAAATGGGGGCATCCTGGGGGGCTTTTATCAACATGGATGATGTGCGTAGTGCCGAGTTTCTGGCTTCACTGCCAATGGTAGATAAAAACAGGGTCGGTTGTTTGGGATTCTCGATGGGAGCCTACCGTTCCTGGATGCTGGCTGCGCTGACTGATTGTATAAAAGCATCCGCTTCCATCTGCTGGATGAATACCACAGAGCATCTGATGACGCTGACTAATAATCAGAATAAGGGCGGTTCCGCTTACTCCATGCTTATTCCAAACTTAAGGCGTTATCTGGATTATCCGCATACAGCAAGTATCGCATGTCCTAAACCCGCCCTTTTCTTCAATGGAAGCAAATTTAGATATAAATCACGATTTATATGCCAGTGGGATATGAAAAAATCAAGA
>OBXZ01000060.1_pt1 | contig 150402 bp, 158 predicted proteins | sample 1538171 | NCBI WGS metagenome assembly OBXZ01 (sample SAMEA2580161, study PRJEB22360) | human gut metagenome | biome: human gut; feature: human-associated habitat; material: faeces | place: Denmark | collected 2008/2010
TTTTCAAGAGTCTTGGAATCTGAATCGCTCTCTATAAATATGTATCCTGCAAATAGAATGTCATCGTCAAGATGCCAGGAGCCTTCATATTTCTTGGCATGTTGCCAGATAGGAGAGAATACTTTTGCGGCTATATCTTCTGGAATGGCTTTGCGGCATTTATCAACGGCATCTAGTTCTCTGCCGGCTGTTGTGTGTGCTATGTACCACATAGGGTATACCTCGATTCTTCAATCTATATTGTATTTCATAAATGACATTATGTTGTAAAAATATTTTGGATATGGTAGCTTATTTATATAGTTAATTCAAGAGTTTAGAGATTGATTCATAGATGAAGAAAGCTTCAAGGATTGCATAGGTACATATTGTTTTTGAGAAAAGTGGTAGCAGCCTTATAGGTGATGCTGATAAAACATTATATTTTCATGTAAGCAAGATCATATTTGATGCCGGAATCAAGATAAAACAATTACCATACGCACTAAACCCCATTGCATAATCCCAAAACATGTTATATAATATAATGACATATGAGATTATATTGCTACGAAGAGCCAATAGGAGGATATGATGACAAGAACATACGCTGTTAAGTATAAGAGTAAATCAAAGATGTTAACAACACCTGAGCAGGTTGCCAAGACTGAGGAAGATATCAAGGCATTAGCACTTGTTAAGGATGCAGTTATTAAGGAAGACGGACAGGTTGTTACTGTTGAGGTTGAGAATGAGGAAGATTTCGAACCGGTTATGGACAGAGTAGTCAACATTTTCAGAAGAATTGATGACAAGTCTGAGGTTTCATACAAGTTCGGTCTTAACCGTGAATAATTCGAAGACTATTGATTAGAGTAAGCCTGTGAAGCCGTAGACTGCGTCACAGGCTTATATTATGTGTATGCCGGAACGGGTATGAATTATTTATGTATTATGTTTATAAAGGAGTAAAACAGTGAGTTTAGAAAGTGAAATTAAGAAAAGAAGGACATTTGCCATTATCTCTCACCCGGATGCTGGTAAGACAACATTAACAGAGAAGTTCCTGCTTTATGGAGGAGCTATTAACCTTGCAGGTTCTGTAAAGGGTAAGAAGACTGCCAAGCATGCGGTTTCTGACTGGATGGAGATTGAGAAGGAAAGAGGTATTTCGGTAACTTCTTCAGTTCTTCAGTTTAACTACGAAGGCTACTGTATTAATATCCTTGATACTCCGGGACATGAGGATTTCTCAGAGGATACTTATAGAACTCTTATGGCAGCAGATTCTGCGGTCATGGTTATTGACGCTTCTAAGGGTGTTGAGAAACAGACAATCAAGCTTTTCAAGGTATGTGTTATGAGACACATTCCTATATTTACATTTATCAATAAGATGGATAGAGAGGCTAATGACCCATTTGAGCTTCTTGATGAGATTGAGAGCGTACTTGGAATTGCTACATGCCCAATTAACTGGCCTATCGGTTGCGGTAAGGAATTCAAGGGCGTATATGACCGTAAAGAGAAAAATGTTTCTTTATTCAAGGCAGCTATGAATGGTCAGAAGGAAGTTGATACTGAGATTGTTGACGCATCGGATGAGGCTGTTCTTAAGGACAGAATTGGTGATGCTTTCTACGACAAGCTTCAGGAAGATATCGAACTGTTAGACGGAGCAAGTGCAGAGTTTGACCAGGAAATGGTAAGTGCTGGTGACCTTACACCGGTATTCTTCGGTTCAGCGCTTACTAACTTTGGTGTACAGACTTTCCTTGAGCATTTCTTATCAATGACAACTTCTCCGCTTCCAAGAAAGTCTGACCAGGGAGTTATTGATCCATTTACTGAGGATTTCTCAGCATTTGTATTCAAGATTCAGGCTAACATGAATAAAGCACACAGAGATAGAATTGCTTTCATGAGAATATGTTCAGGTAAGTTTGAAGCCGGAATGGAAGCTAACCATGTACAGGGTGGCAAGAAGATAAGACTCAGCCAGCCTCAGCAGATGATGGCGGAGGAGAGGCATATTGTTGATGAGGCATATGCAGGAGATATTATCGGTGTATTTGATCCGGGAATATTCTCTATCGGTGATACTATCTGCAAATCTAACAAGAAATTTGCATTTGAGGGTATACCTACATTTGCACCAGAACATTTTGCAAGAGTAAGACAGATTGATACTATGAAGAGAAAACAGTTCATTAAGGGTATCAACCAGATTGCACAGGAAGGTGCGATTCAGATTTTCCAGGAGTTCAATACAGGAATGGAAGAGATTATCGTGGGCGTTGTTGGTGTCCTTCAGTTTGAAGTTCTTGAATACCGTCTTAAGAATGAATACGGTGTTGATATCAGACTTGAGCCGCTTCCATACGAGCATATCCGCTGGATTGAGAATCCTGAGGAAGTTGATGTAAACAGAATTGTTGGTACATCAGATATGAAGAAGATTAAAGACCTTAAGGGCAATCCGCTTCTGGTATTTGCCAATAGCTGGTCTGTTAATATGGTACTTGAGAGAAATGAGGGCTTAAAGCTTTCAGAATTTGGAAGAAACTAGTTAATACTATACATTCAGGAGTCAGGTGATTACATGAAATCAGGATACAAATGTAGTGCAAAAAGAATAGCCGCAATTGGTGTCATGTTATGTATGCTTGTGCTGACATGCCTTACGGTTACTTCTGTGCTTAATACTAAGGCGGAAGAGTCCATTGGTCAGGGCCATGTTAATTATGATGTTACAGGCTTAAGAATCAGAAAAGGTCCTACAACAAACAGCAGTATTATTACAACTGTAAGTGGTGGATTTAAGTTTGATATATATGAAGAGACAACTGATGATGATGGCGATACATGGTATGGCATAGGCTTTTATCTTAATGGCAGTTATGAAAGGGGCTATATATATGGCGGTTACATAACTGTTGATAAGAGAAATGATTATAAGCCGGATGCGGATTTCGAGGAGTACCTGGATTCACAGGGATTCCCGGATAGTTATAAGGATGGGTTAAGACAGCTTCATGCGCAATATCCTAACTGGGTGTTTGTGGCAGATCATAATGGGACTGACTGGAACACAATGGTTGAGAAGCAGAATGTGAAAACCAGAAGCCTTGTTCATAAGGATAATATAAGTTCATGGAAATCTACAGCAGATGGTTGCTATAACTGGGAAACCGGTGAGTGGTATTCTTTTGATAGTGGTGGATATGTACAGGCTTCAAGTGAGTTGGTACAGTATGTACTTGATCCAAGAAATTTCCTTGATGATACATATATATTTATGTTTGAGGCACTGTCATATGATTCATCTGTTCAGAATATGAGTGGAGTTGAGAGTATAATAAGTGGTTCGTTCATGGACGGTTCAAGTCATGATCTTGACGGTTATACTTATCCTTCACTTTTGATGAAAGCAGGAGAAATGTCTCAGGTTAGCCCATATCATCTTGCTACGAGAATAATTCAGGAACAGGGATATAATGGAACGGGAAGACAGATATCAGGTAATGTAAGCGGATATGTAGGCTATTATAATTATTACAGTCAGAATGCATATGCGTCAGGTGGTTATACTGCTGTACAGAATGGATTAAGATATGCAAAGGAATCTGATTCTGGTACATTAAGACCTTGGAATACGAGATATAAAGCGGTAGTAGGTGGAGCAATTAATCTTGGCAAATGGTACATAAATAAAGGACAGGATACTATATATTATGAAAAGTTTGATGTGGTTAATTATTCGCATCAGTATATGACTAATGTTTTTGCACCAAGATCAGAGGCAAAGACAAGCAAGAGAGCATATAGTGAAACAACACTTAATAACACATCATTTAAGTTTATAATTCCTGTATATGATAATATGCCAGATGAGGTATGTGCAATTCCTACAGGAGATGGAAGTCCTAATAACAGACTTAAGGATCTGTATGTTGATGGATATTCATTAACACCATCATTTTCATTATACACGACATCATATGATCTGATTGTTGATAATGATGTTACAAGTGTATATGTATCAGGTGATAAGTTAGCTGATAGTGCTGAAGTAGAAGGCTTTGGAGAGTACTCATTATCTGTAGGTAACAACAGAATAGTTGTTACTGTTACAGCAGAGAATGGAGAAAATCAGGACTATGTAATCAATATCGTAAGAAAAGAAGCTGATCAAATACCAGATCCTGATCCATCAGAAGAGAATGGCTTTGATACAAGCTATGATATAGATGAAGAAGGAAGATTTATATCAGGATTTGAGGTTGAAAGCACAGCTGATGATGTTATAAGCAGTATTTCATTCAAGAATGGATGTTATGGAAAGATATATGGCTCAGATTCAGCAGAGAAAACATCTGAAATAATAGCAACCGGAGACAGATTTGTTGTATATACTTCAGATGGAGATGAGTATGCATCATACGCAGTTGTTATATACGGAGATGCTAACGGAGATGGTAAGATAACAAGTATTGATATGTTATATATTAAGAGACATGTTCTTGATATTAGAATTCTTACAAGTGCTTATTATAAAGCCGCTGATGCTAATCATGATGGTACAGTCAGCAGTATAGATATGTTGTATGTTAAGAGACATGTTCTTGATATCAGATATATTGTACAGTAATTATATTGGAGAATATTATGAATAACATAAAAAGAATAACTGCATTAGTAATGGCAATGTTGATGAGCATATTAATGTTTTCTAGTCTGACTAATGTAAAAGCAGCACAGACAGCACATGTTTCTATAAGTTCTGCCAGTGCCAATGTTGGTGATGAGGTAACAATAACAATAACAGCATCATCTGATGTAAAGATAGAACTGTGTGATTTACGAATAAATTATGATTCAAGTATATTACAGTATGTGAAAGGATTTGATGCTGGCGGTGGAGGAACAGGAAGATTGATATCTCCAAATGCAACTTCATTTGATGTTGTTTTTAAGACTATTAATCCGGGAACAGCGACGATATCAGTAGATAAATCAACGTCGTATACATCTTCGGCAGATGAAGATTATATGTCATTAACAACATCTTCAGGATTTGTTAATGTAAAAGCTCCAGCCAGCTATTCTTCAGACAACACATTAAAGTCCCTGCAGATAAGTCCGGGAACGCTTTTACCAGCATTTTCACCAGACAGGACAACATACAATGCAACTGTTGATGCTGATGTTACAGAGCTTGTTGTAAGTGCTGCCGCTAATGACAGTGCTGCCAAGATAAGCATAAGCGGTAGAAGAATGGACCCGGGAAGTAATACAACAACAATTACTGTTACTGCAGAAGATGGTTCAGTTAAGAAATATATAATATATACAACAAGACTTGAGGATGGTCAGGAAGCAACAACAGAGGCTGAGTCAAAGACAGAAGCTGTTACAGAAGATGCATCACAGGCGGTTAATAATGATGGAACTGTGACGATAGATGGCAGGAAGTATTCTGTTGTAAAGGATTATTCAGGAATCACAATTCCAGATGGATATCAGGAGATTGACTACGATTATAATGGTCAGAAGATAAATGCGGTTAAAGGCATAAAGACAGGTCTTATCCTTATGTATCTTGAAAGTGAAGATGGAAAAGGCGGGTTCTACATCTATGATGAGACTGCGAAAACATTTTCACCATACAATACTGTTGCAGAACCAGAGATAACATATGTTGTTCTGCCTATAACGAACTCGTTAGATAAGCCGGCAGGTTATGCACTTACAAGGTTTACCATGAATGGTAAAGAGGTGCAGGTGCTTATGGACGCTGACAGACAGTACTGCCTGTTCTACGGAGTAAGCTCTTTTGGAGAGAAGGGATGGTTCAGATACAGGGTAAGTGATGGCTCGATTCAGGCGTATTCTGTTGTGAAATCTGACACTGCTAATGCTGATGTTAAGGCTGATAATGGAAAAACATCAGGAAACAGCAGATTCTGGCTGATGATAGTATTAATACTTGGACTGATAATAGCGGTATTTATAGTGATTACTATTGTTCTTTGCTCTAAGCTTGCGAAAGTGAAGAAGGTGTTTAACATGGCGTCAAAGGATGGTGTTGACCTTGATGAATACACTGAAAAAGTAATTGAAGGGTACGAATCAGACGAAGATGACAGCTACGCGGAACTTGATACATCAACTGACACAGTCTCTTATGGAGATGATAAGTCAGGTAAGAATGATGTAGAAGAGTTGAAGCTCTTTGATGTTGATGATGATAAGTAAATAATTAAAAAGCCTTAGTGAAAATGTGATGCTCAGATTACATTTTCCTAAGGCTTTTTCTTATTCTTCCGGAAGCTTCCAATTTTCTGCCTGACTATAATAGTCGGCTGACATTTCGTTATATTGGGCAGCCATGTATGGGTCGTCTGTTGCTGCGGCAAGTTCTTCGAAACATTTACCAAGCAAAGATAAAGGCTTGTTTCCGCTGCTTGCCACATCAAGTATGCTTTCTGTCTCAAATGCAGCATTATACAGCCACAACACAGCTTCTTCATAGTCTGTCTGGTTCATGTAAAATGTTCCTAGAATCAGACACATTTCAGCAGGAGGATTGTCGGCAGCTGCTTTTAAAGTGGTCTTAAAGAATGCGTCAGTGTCACCGTCTGCCATATATATCTTAGCAAGAATACAGTTGATTTCTTTCATTAAATCATTGCTTCTGCCTTCTTTGGAAAGAACATTTTCAAATATATTCCTGAAAGCAATAAAGTCGGAATCTTCACCGGATATAAGAAGCTCTTTACACAGCATGGTGACAACATAGTCTTCAATGTGGCCTCCTTTTTCAAATGCTTTGAAATATGTTGAAAAGTCTCTTTTACTATGGTCGCCCGCCTGCATGTGAAGAATTTCAATGTCACTGTCATATACGATTGGTGTGAGCCGTACTGTTTCATGTATTGGTGAAATCCATGTGAATGGACGTAGCCTTTTAAAGAGCTTAGGGCGGAGTTCTTTGTGTGCATTGTATACAGAATTATATTCTGATGCATTGACATAATACATCTGAACAATGTCTATCTCTGGAAGAAGCATATGTTTCAATTCTCTTAATGCGTAGTTGTTAGTATCATCAAGCACTTCGTCTGCGTCAGCACTGAATATGTAGTCACATTCAGCTTTGGAAAATGCGAAATTTCTTGCGGCTGAAAAATCATTTATCCATTCAAAATCATATATTTTATCGGTGTAGTGAGCGGCAATTTCTTTGGTATTGTCAGTTGAGCCTGTGTCTACAATAATCAATTCATCATAAGTTCCTGCGTATGAATCAAGACACCTTGCAAGAATGTCCTGCTCATTTTTTACAATCATGCACATGCTTATTGATATCATGTTTTTCTCCTGTTCTTAATTGGATTTATATAGGTTATATCGGTAAATGCCTTGATTTTTTTAGGTATTCGTAAGATACTTGTTATCAATGATAACATATATCTGATACGAGGTACACAATGTCAAAAAAGAAATCTGCAGCAGAACCAGTTGAATATATAGACAGTCAGGCTTTTGACGCGGCGAAAGAGAAGATAATCGGTAAGAGCCATAATGACAAGGGGATAGGTACTTTGTCGGAAAAGACACTGCATGCAGTATTAAAAATGTATTATGAACCTGATGAGGATAATCATGAGGTTGCAATAGACGGTTATTTTGCAGATATATATAATGAGCATGGGATAATTGAGATTCAGACAAGGCAGCTTAACAAGTTAAGGGATAAGTTGTCAGTGTTCCTGAATGAATATCAGGTGAGGGTTGTATATCCGATGCCGTATGAAAAGTATTTAAGCTGGATTGAGCCGGAAACAGGGGATATTACTTCCAGAAGAAAGTCTCCAAAGCGATGCTCTGTGTATGACGCGATGTTTGAACTGTATAAGATTAAAGCATTTTTAAAGAATCAGAATCTTAAGGTTACATTGCTGCTGATTGATATGGAAGAATATAAGCTTCTTAATGGCTGGAGTTACGATAAGAAGCGCGGAAGTGTGCGTTATGACCGCATTCCTGTTGGAATAAGAAAGATAGTTGAACTGGACTGTCCGCAGGATTATATGCAGTTTGTACCAGAAGGGCTTGAGAAGAACTTTACTTCAGCGGATTTTGCAAATGCAGCGCATATTGACAGGCAGACTGCTGCCAGTGTACTTGCAATGCTTAATTACATGGAACAGGTTAAAAGAGTCGGAAAGACAGGCAATGCCTATATATACGATATTGAAGAACATTATTGAATGGAGATAGTATGTACTCTGTAAATGGAAACTGCTTTCGAATATCTGTAAGGAATCTTGTGGAATTCATGTGCGCAGAAGGTGATATTGACAACAGGAATACAGGCAGCAATGATGTGAAAATCATGCAGGAGGGGGCAAGGATTCACAGGAAAATCCAGCACAGCATGGGAACTATGTATCATGCAGAAGTGCCTTTAAAGATTGAGATACCGCTTGTATCTGACTTAGGGATTGAGTATGTATTACAGGTTGAAGGCAGGGCTGACGGTATTATTGCAGATATTAATTATGACGAGGATGGCAATAAAGAGCCGGAGAGCGATGCAATAATTGATGAGATAAAGACTATGCAGACAGATGTTTCTCTGCTGAAAGAACCGGTCTATGTGCATAAAGCCCAGGCACTGGTATATGGCTATATATATGCAAGCCAGAAGAAGCTGTCAAAGATTGGAATCCAGATGACTTACGTTACTCCTGAGCCTGAGACAATCAACAAGTTTCTGGAAGAATATACATTTGAAAGAATTGAAGAGTGGTTTAATAAGCTGATTACGGGCTTTAAGAGATGGACTGATTATACATTTGATGAGAGGCATAAAAGGACGGAATCAATCAGAGAACTTAAGTTTCCTTATGAATACAGGGAGGGGCAGAAGAATCTGTGCGTGAGTGTATACAGGGCTATTGAAGATAATACCAATCTATATATTCAGGCACCTACAGGTGTCGGAAAGACGTTGTCTACTGTGTTCCCGGCTGTGCAGGCGTTAGGACAGCAGATGTCAGACAAGATATTTTACCTGACTTCAAAGACAATAACGAGAACTGTTGCGGAGGATACTTATGCTATATTAAGAGATAACGGGCTTCATATGAGAACTGTTACTCTTACAGCGAAGGACAAAATATGTCCACTTGATGAGCGCAACTGCAACCCCGTGGCATGTCCTTATGCCAAGGGGCATTTTGACAGGATTAATGATGCTGTGTACGACATAATAACGAGCCAGATGGTTATCGGAAGAGATAATGTCATGGAATATGCCAACAGACATAATGTCTGCCCGTTTGAGATGTCGCTTGATGTTTCGTACTGGTGTGATGGAATTATATGTGATTATAATTATGTATTTGACCCGGATGCGTCGCTTAAGCGGTATTTTGGCAATGGTGCGAAGGGTGATTATGTGTTTCTTGTGGATGAAGCACATAACCTTGTGGACAGAGCAAGAGAAATGTACAGTGCAGTGTTGAAAAAAGAAGATTTTCTTGCGGCTAAGAAGCTTGTCAAAGAGATGGACAAACGGCTTGCAGGCGCACTTGACAGATGTAACAAGCAGTTGCTCGAATATAAAAGACAGTGCGATACATTCATGGTTGTGAGTGGTCTTGGAACATTTCCGGCCAGCCTTGAGCGTGTAATGGGACTTATGCAGAAGTTTATGGAAAGGCATAAGGGTGAGCCTGTGACTAACGAGCTGCTCGAGTTTTTCTTTGCAGTGAGACATTTTCTTAATATGTATGACTGTGCTGATGAAAAATATGTCTATTATAATGAGCATGATAATGATGGAAACTTTCTTGTACATCTGTACTGTGTTGACCCGTCTGGCAACATAAGTGAGAGACTTTCACAGGGCAGAAGCACGGTATTCTTCTCAGCAACGCTGCTTCCGGTCAATTATTTTAAGGAAATGCTTTCAGGTGATGTATCAGAAAGAGCGGTGTATGCACACTCTTCTTTTGAACCTGATAATAAGAGAATTGTCGTGGCTACTGATGTGACAAGCCGTTATACAAGAAGAAACGCAAGGGAATATGCCAAGGTACATGATTATATTATGCATATGATTTCTGGCAGAAGCGGCAGATATATGGTGTTCTTTCCGTCATATTCTTACATGGAGAGTGTTCTTGAGTGCTTCAGGTGGGAAAATGGTGTTAATGTGGTCGAATGTGGTGGAGAATATACATTTTTACCAGAAAGCTGTGTAAATGTGCTTGTGCAGGGAAGGTTTATGAAGGAGGCTGACAAGGAAAATTTCTTATCAGCATTTTATGAGGAACTTCCAGAAGGGGCTTCGCTTGCAGGATTCTGTGTGCTTGGAGGAATATTTTCCGAAGGCATTGACTTAAAGGATGAGAGCCTTATCGGAGCTGTCATTGTCGGAACAGGGATTCCGATGGTGTGCAGGGAGCGTAACATTTTAAGGGATTATTTTGATGAGTTTGGTAAAAATGGATATTCTTATGCTTATGTTATTCCGGGAATGAATAAGGTGCTTCAGGCAGCAGGAAGGGTTATAAGGACGGATACGGATAAGGGAGTTATTGCACTTCTGGACGACAGATTCATGACTGGTGAATATGAGCGTATGTATCCTAGGGAGTGGAACAGGATATTTCCAGTCAGTCTGGGTAATGCTTATAAATGTATTAAGGATTTCTGGACGGAACAGGATATATAGGGCATTGATAAAAAATGTACAATGTTAGAACTTGTAGTCGGACTGTATGTGTGATAGAATTTAGACAGATATTATTAAGGTCCGGATATATGATGATTTGTTTTGATTATGGGAGATGGGCTTATGCAGAACGTGGAAGAGATTAATAAGAATATAGAAAACAAAACTGTAGACAAGCAGGTCTGGCAGTCTCTGGGATTTGATGAATTACAGACTATTGAGATTATCAGAGGAATTGAGAATGGCGTTGATGTGAGTGTGTATTGCAAAGAGGAATTTAACGCTGCCCAGATGAAAGCATTAAGACTTGGTCTGGAAGAAAAACTTGATGTAAGCAGATTTGCAGATGCACAGTATGATTATATGCAGATGGAAGAACTGAAGCAGGCTGTGCGTAGTGGAATGAATATGGATGATATATGTAATCCTAAGTTCAGTCATTCTGTTATGAGAGAGATAAGGCTTGCATCAGAGCTTAATTATGATCTGACCAGATATGCAAAGCTTGGTTATTCAGGAGAGGTATTAAGACAGATAAGACTTGCAAAAAAAGAAGAGATTGACCTTACATTTTTTGTTGAGGATAATTATGATGAATATCAGCTCAATGAGATAAGACTGGGAATACACAGTTGTGTCGATATAACTAAGTATCTGCTTCATGAATACAATGGGAAACAGATGGAACAGATCAGACTTGGACTTGAGGAAGGGATTGATGTTACTCCATATAACATGGTTGGATTTTCATCAGGACAGATGAAGCAGATAAGACTTGGACTTGAAGAAGGAATAGATGTTTCTGAATATGCAGATCCGTTTATTGATGCGGTAAGCATGAAAGAGGCAAGACACAGAATTTCTGATAAATGGAATGACGAGAAGCCTGCACTTAATGAATTGCAGTCACAGGAAATTCTTATGGGACTTACAAGCGGTGTAGATGTTTCTTTATATGCTGATCCAAGATATACCTTTAAAGAGATGGAGAAGATAAGACTTGCACTTGAGAGGGGAAGTAATCTGGATGGGCTGCTTAAGTATGGATGTTAAGATGCAGCTATTACAGTACAGTGTTTTGATAATGAATGGATAAGACCTTCGGAAAGGGGGAACAGCATGAGCAATACAGAAATAGTTAATGAAACAGCTGATATAGATGATATCGAGTTACATGAGGTTTATGTATATATTGCAGATGATAATATGAGCGCATCAGTCAGGCTTGGCAAATGTGATGAAGGATATACATATGATGAAGTCATGAATAAGCTATCGCTTAATGGAATTAAGACGGGAATAGACGAAGAAAAAATTCGATGGATGATTTCACAAAAAATATATGACCAGCCGGTTGAAGTTGCTTTTGGTAAACCGGTAGAGGCAGGAAAAGATGGATATTATGAGTTTTTCTTTGATACAGATGCAATTAATAATAACAGACCTACAGTAAGAGAAGATGGTTCTATTGATTACTTTAACCAGAAGAGATTTGAAAAGGTTAATGAGGGTGATCTGCTGGCAAGATATCATGAGCCGACTAAAGGGGAGTTTGGCTTTGATGTATGTGGAAAGCTGCTTGTTCCTAAGCAGGGTAAACCAAAGCCAAGACTGCATGGTAAGGGCTTTAAGACATCTGATGATGGTAAAGAAACTTATGCTGCAATATCTGGAAAGATTGAATATTGTAACTATGATTTAAGTGTTGTTAATGTGTATGAGGTTAATGGTAATCTTGACATGAGTATGGGGAATATTGACTTTAACGGGGATGTTAATATTACAGGCAGTGTGAGAAGTGGTGTAACAGTTCATGCCATGGGAAGTATATATGTTGGAGGCTTCGTTGAGGGAGCAACACTTATTGCTGGGAAAGATATTGTATTAAAGGATGGCGTTAATACTAAGAATTCAGGAAAGATCGAGGCAGGGGGAAATATATCTGGCAGATTTTTTGAGAATACAGAGGTTATTGCCAAAGGAGACTTACAGTGTAATTATATTCTTAACTGCAGGGTGCTTACATATGGCAGGGTATTTGTTGAGGGACCAATAGGTTCTATTATAGGTGGTGATGTAACTGGTGTTATGGGAATCAGTACTACATCATGTGGACATGAAAGCAATGTAAAGACTTTGTTGAGGGTTGGTTCGACCAAAGAAATCAGAAAAGAATATGCAGAACTTATTATGGAACTTAAGGAAGTAGACGGACAGATTGAAACTTTTGAAATGGCTAATAAGAAGTTTGAGATGATTAAACAGAACATGCCTGAAAAGTATGATAGTAAAATGGCATTGAGAGTTACCCAGTCAAAGATTGTAAAGATGGCACAGAAAGCCAAGCTTGAAGAAAAGAGCAAGGCATTATACAATCTTATAAGAGATTCAGAGAGAGCAGTTGTTAAAGTAAAGAATCATATATATCCGGGAAGCAGGGTATATATGGATGATAAGACTTACATGCCAAGTTCTGTATTTTCACATATTATTGTTAAGAAGACGCCAAGCACGATTATTCTTAGGGATTATGATGAATAAGTATATTACAGGGAGAGTATTATGATAGAAGAAGTTGTTTCGGTGGAATTGCCGGTGCATGAAAGGCTGGTAGTAAGAAAGAACAGACTTACGAATGAAGAAAATGGCATTGATATGCCAAGGATTTCTATAGTTACAGGCACTCATGGGGATGAACTTGACGGACAGTATATCTGCTATGAGGTTATCAGAAGGATTGAAAGAGAGAAGAATAAGCTTAAAGGAATTGTAGATATTTATCCAGATATTAATCCTCTTGGACTTGATACAGGTTCAAGAGGAATTCCTATGTTTGACCTTGATATGAACAGGGTTTTCCCTGGTGATAATAATGGAGCGATGGCTGAATATGTGGCAGCAGGTATTATTGAAGATATTATTGGGAGCGATCTGTGTATTGATATCCATTCAAGCAATATATTTGTAAATGAGATGCCACAGGTAAGAATTAATGATGATACGCAGGAAAAGCTTCTTCCTTATGCGAAGATGATGAATGCACAATTTGTGTGGATATATTCGTCTATTACTGTGCTTGATGCAACTCTTGCCTATAGTCTTAACCATCTTGGTGTGCCTACTCTTGTTACGGAGATGGGTGTTGGAAACAGAATTACGCCAAAGTATTGCAGGGATATTGTTGATGGTATATTTAACCTTATGTCTCATATGGGGATATGGGATGATGAGCCGAAAGAAGTGAATGAACCTATTATCTCTACAGAGGGTGAGGTTACATTTCTTACTGCTAAGGAAAGCGGAATATTCGTATCAGCAGTTGATTCTATGGGAAGGATTGGAATTGGAACGCATATAGGAGATATTATCGAACCTATTGAGGGAAGAATAATCCAGAGAATTGAATCGCCTACAGATGGAATTATATTTACATTAAGAGAGAATCCGGTAGTACATAAGGGGGCTCTTATAGCAAGAGTTTATGGTGGCAGATAATGAAGAAAGAGATTATTTATTCGTTAAAGGGTATATATAGAGAAGATTATCAGATAGAAGGCTACAGATTCGGCGGTGGTGAGAAGTCGGCATGTATTGTTGGTGCATTAAGAGGTAATGAGATACAGCAGCTGTATATATGTTCGCAGCTTGTTAAGGCACTTAAAGAGCTTGAGGCTCATGGTTCAATATCGCACAATCATGAGATTCTTGTTATCCCATCTGTTAACAGATTTTCCATGAATGTTGGAAAGAGATTCTGGCCTACAGATAATTCTGATATTAACAGGGCTTTTCCTGGGGATGTTAATGGAGATACAACCAAGCAGATAGCAGGAACACTTTTTGACAGAATTAAGGGTTACAGTTATGGCATACATTTTGCGAGCTTTTATATGCCTGGTGATTTTATTCCTCATGTAAAGATGATGGATACAGGATTTCAGAGTGCAAGTCTTGCCAATCTGTTCGGACTTCAGTACGTTGTTATTAGAAAGCCGAAGCCAATGGATACAGTGACACTTAATTATAACTGGCAGATGAATGGTACTAATGCATTTTCAATATATACTAACAGCACAGATATGATTGATGAGAAGTCTGCAAGACAGGCTGTGTCATCTGTTCTCAGGTTTTTAACCAGAATGGGTATTCTTAAGTACAACAATCACAGTGGATATATTGCAAGTGTTATCAACGAATTTGACCTTATGGCAGTCAAGACTTATGATGCAGGATTTTACAAGAGACTTAAAGAGCCGGGTGACCCTGTATATCATGGAGAACTTATTGCACAGATTCTTGACCCATGTGAGGGTACTGTTAAGAGTGAGATAATATCACAGACAGACGGTATTGTTTTCTTCGCACATACAGGACCAACTGTAATGGGTAATCAGGTTGTTTACAAGATAATAAGAAGAATGCATGAATAGTTGTTTGAAAATATGTTTTATTGTGATACAATGGTTAAATATTAATAATTAATATAACTAATCTCAGGAGGAAGATATGAGCGGCGTAAAGAGAGTTTTTGTCGAGAAAAAGAAACCATTTGCAGTTAATGCGAAAGAATTACTTGAGGAGATAGGAGGATATCTTGGAATAAAGACTATTACAGATGTAAGAGTTCTTATCCGATATGATATTGAGAATCTTTCAGAAGAAACATATAAGAAAGCACTTACTACTGTTTTTTCTGAGCCACCGGTAGATGATGTTTATGAGGGAACATTTCCAGCAGGAAATGACGATTTCGTGTTCTCTGTAGAGTATCTTCCAGGACAGTTCGACCAGAGAGCTGATTCTGCAGAACAGTGTGTTAAGTTCTTTAATGAGAATGAGACACCTGTTATCAAGACTGCTGTAACTTATGTATTGACAGGAACTGTTACTGATGAGGAGAAGAACAGGATTAAGGAACACTGCATTAACCCTGTTGATTCAAGACAGGCAGCAGAGGATATTCCAGAAACTTTAGTTACTGAGTTCAAGACTCCTGCTGATGTTATTTATTTTGACGGATTCAAGGATATGCCAGAGGATAAGTTAAAGGAATTATATGATTCTTTAGGACTTGCCATGACATTTAAGGATTTTAAGTTCATTCAGGAGCATTTTGCTAGTGTTGAGAAGCGTGACCCTTCTATGACTGAAATCAGAGTACTTGATACATACTGGTCAGATCATTGCCGTCACACAACATTTGCAACAGAGCTTACAGATGTTAAGTTTAAGGACGGATTCTATAAAGCCCCTATGGAAGCTACATATAACAAGTATCTTTCAGACAGAGCAGAAATATATAAGGACCGTAAGGACAAGTTCGTATGCCTTATGGACCTTGCACTTATGGGTGCCAAGAAGTTAAAGGCTGAGGGTAAGTTAGCTGATCAGGAAGAATCTGATGAGATTAATGCCTGCTCAATTGTTGTTCCGGTTGAGATCGATGGAAAGACAGAGGAATGGCTTGTTAACTTTAAGAATGAGACACATAACCATCCAACAGAGATTGAGCCATTTGGTGGCGCAGCAACTTGTCTTGGTGGTGCTATAAGAGATCCATTGTCAGGACGTACATATGTATATCAGGCAATGAGAATTACAGGTGCAGCAGATCCTACTGTTCCGGTATCAGAGACAATTCATGGAAAGCTTCCACAGAGAAAGCTTGTTACAGGTGCTGCTCACGGATACAGCTCATATGGTAACCAGATCGGACTTGCTACAGGATATGTTAAGGAAATCTATCATCCTGATTATGTTGCCAAGAGAATGGAGATTGGTGCAGTTATAGCTGCTGCTCCAAGAAGTGCAGTTAAGAGAGAGAATTCTGACCCGGGAGATATCATTATTCTTCTTGGTGGAAGAACAGGACGAGATGGATGTGGCGGAGCTACAGGTTCATCTAAGGTTCATACAGAGAAGTCTATTGAGGATTGTGGTGCTGAGGTTCAGAAGGGTAATGCGCCTACAGAGCGTAAGATGCAGAGACTCTTCAGAAGACCAGAGGTTACTAAGCTTATTAAGAAATGTAATGACTTTGGTGCAGGCGGTGTATCCGTTGCAATTGGTGAGCTTGCAGCAGGTCTTAAGGTAGATCTTGATAAAGTTCCTAAGAAGTATGAAGGTCTTGATGGAACAGAGCTTGCTATATCAGAGTCTCAGGAGAGAATGGCTGTTGTAGTTGATCCTAAGGATGTTAAGGAATTCCTTCAGTATGCTGCTGAGGAGAACTTAGAGGCAGTTGAGGTAGCTGTTGTAACAGAAGAACCAAGACTTGTTCTTAACTGGAGAGGCAAGGATATCGTTAATATTTCAAGAGCATTCCTTGATACTAATGGTGCTCATCAGGAGACTAAGGTTGTAGTTGATATTCCTTCACAGGAAGACGATTACCTTAAGCCGGTTAAGGTTACAGATGTACGCGGTAAGTGGTTAAAGACTTTAGCAGACCTTAACGAATGCTCACAGAAGGGACTTGTTGAGAGATTTGATGGTTCTATCGGAGCCGGTTCAGTATATATGCCATATGGTGGTAAGTATCAGCTTACAGAGACACAGAGCATGGTTGCAAAGCTTCCAGTGCTTAAGGGTTCATGCGATACAGTAACTATGATGTCTTATGGATTTGATCCATATCTTTCATCATGGAGCCCATATCATGGAGCAATATATGCTGTTACAGATTCTGTAGCTAAGATTGTTGCTGCCGGTGGTGATTTCAGTAAGATCAGATTCACATATCAGGAATACTTCAGAAGAATGACAGAAGATCCAGAAAGATGGAGCCAGCCATTTGCTGCACTTCTTGGTGCATATGAAGCACAGATGGGATTCGGACTTCCATCAATCGGTGGTAAGGACAGTATGTCAGGAACATTTGAACATATTGATGTTCCACCAACACTCTGCTCATTTGCTATTGATGTAGCTAAGGAAGGAGATATTATTACTCCTGAACTTAAGAATGATGGTGATATATTAGTCAGATTTGATATTAAGAAGAATCAGTATGATCTTCCAGATTTCGAACAGGTTAAGGCACTCTACAGTGCAATACATGAGCTTATCCAGAAGAAAGCAATCGTATCTGCATATGTTCTTGATGCTAACGGACTTGTGCCAGCACTCAGCAAGATGGCATTTGGTAATAAGTTAGGTTTTGAGATCAGCGCAGACGTTAAGGAAGATGACCTCTTTGCACCAGCTTATGGCTGTATCGTTGCAGAAGTTCCATCGGACAAGCTTAGTGAGATTACTACAGCTTATACTAAGGTTGGTACTGTTAAGGATAATGGTAAGTTCACATACAAGGAAGTTTCAATTAATGTAGAAGAAGCATTAAGCGTATGGGCTGATACCCTTGAGGGTGTATTCCCAACTAAGGCTTCTAAGGAAACTACACCGGTTGAAAGCAAGTTATATGAAGCACCAAGCGTACATGTATGCAAGAATAAGGTTGCTAAGCCAACAGTATTTATCCCGGTATTCCCAGGAACTAACTGTGAGTACGATAGTGCCAAGGCATTTGAAAGAGCCGGTGCTGATACAATCGTTAAGGTATTCAAGAACCTTGATGCTGAGAGTATCAGAGAGTCTGTTGATGAATTTGAGAAGGCTATTAACCAGGCACAGATTATTATGTTCCCTGGTGGATTCTCAGCAGGTGATGAACCAGATGGTTCTGCCAAGTTCTTTGCGACAGCATTCCGTAATGCCAAGATGAAGGAAGCAGTTGAGAAGCTACTTAATGAGAGAGATGGTCTTGCACTTGGTATCTGTAATGGATTCCAGGCACTTATCAAGCTTGGTCTTGTACCTAATGGTAAGATTACAGGACAGGATGCACAGTCACCTACACTTACATTTAATACAATTAACCGTCATATATCTAAGATGGTATATACTAAGGTTGTCAGCAATTTAAGTCCATGGCTTGCTAATGCTGAACTTGGCGGAGTATACTGCAACCCAGCTTCACATGGTGAAGGAAGATTTGTTGCTCCTAAGGAATGGCTTGATAAGCTCTTTGCTAACGGACAGGTTGCTACACAGTACTGTGACCTTGATGGTAATGTATCTATGGATGAAGAGTGGAATATCAATGGTTCATACATGGCTATTGAAGGTATCACAAGCCCAGACGGAAGATGCTTCGGTAAGATGGCACATTCTGAGAGACGCGGTGACAGTGTTGCTATTAATATATATGGTGAGCAGGATATTAAGATATTCGAATCTGGTGTTAAGTACTTCAAGTAATACATAGAATATGTCAGCAGTGTGCCATTAGAATTGGAGGGGATATTATGGCAAGAGATAAAGTCAGCACAGATATATTATGGAAGGACAGGAAGAGAATTCTCTTCCTCGGACTTCCATGGTCATTTACAAGATATAGTGTATCTAAGGACAGATTCTTTATAAGCAAAGGATTTTTCAGCGTTAAAGATGATGAGGTAAGACTGTATCGTATTATGGATATTTCATTGGAGCGCTCATTCATGCAGAGACTTGTCGGAGTAGGAACTATTAAAGTATGCTCTGGAGACAAGACAATGGGTGACTTTGAGATTAAGAATATCAAGAGGCCTAAGGCTACTAAGGAGCTGTTATCAGATCTTGTGGAGAAGCAGAGAGATATCAAGAGAGTTGTCAACAGAGAGAATATGATTGACGGTCATGACCATTCAGATGGTCATGCGGATATTGATGACTTTGACAATAATGATGACGATGCACCATTTGACAGATAATTTGTAAAAATGTATTGACAGCTATATAGAAAGATGATATTTTAATAGTTAGTTAAAGCTAACTGATATAACGGGTATCCAGTTAGGATATCCGTTATTTTATAAATATGGGTTAGACAAAGCTAACAAAAGTAAGGTAAATGAAAGGATGAGAATATGAGCGTAGTTATTATTGGTGGAAATGAATGTATGGAACGCCAGTATCAGCAGATATGTAAGAAACACGGCTGCAAGGCGAAGGTATTTGTTAAGGAAAAAAGCGGATTTTCCAAGCAGATTGGAACACCGGATCTTATGATACTGTTTACTAATACGGTTTCTCATAAGATGGTTTTATCAGCTGTTACAGAGGCTAAGAAGAATGATGTAAATATAGTAAGAACACATTCAAGCAGTGCGGCATCGCTTACAAGTGTTTTAGAAACATATTTAAGCGAAAGCAGGGCATGCTGATAAAGAAGAGAATAAAGTGCAATATGGAAGGAAAAGAAAAATGGTCTGTACAGATGTATTGGGAAGAATTGAGCGGGAAGTTATAAAAGAGTGTTCTCCGACGCTTGCCGGATTAAAGACGGGCAACCTTTTTAATTACAGATATGATAATATATCTGATTTTAGGAAAGAGCTTGCAAGTGTAAACAGAAAACTTAACGCCAAAGGCGTGTATGTTACATTTTTAAAGCGAAATGAAAAGAGTGCACTTTTATATGTGTTCAGACCTGACAGATTAGAGAAGGATTTGTCACAGCCAGCAGTACAAAATGTACTGAAAACATTTGGATATACAGATTATAAAGTTGGAGCAAGCATCAAGCATCTTAAACAGAGAGTGGGGGAGAACACATGCTTTCCGCATGAAATAGGACTGTTCTTAAGTTACCCGGTGGAAGATGTAATCCAGTTTATAAGACAAAAGGGCTGCAATTACAAATGTTGTGGGGTATGGAAGGTGTATTGTGATGAGGCATTCAGCCAGAAGATGTTTGCACGTTACAGAAAATGCACAGAAGTATATTTAAGAGTCTTTGACCGAGGCAGAAGCATATCTGCATTAACGGTTTAAGCATATAAAAAGTAAAAAGGAGAGATTGGATAATGAGTAAAGTAGCAGTAGTTTATTGGAGTGGAACAGGTAATACAGAGACAATGGCTAACGCAGTTGCAGAAGGTGCTAAAGGAGCCGGAGCAGAGGTTGATGTACTTGTGGCAAATGATTTTAATTCAGGAAAGGTTGCTGAATATGATGGAATCGCATTCGGATGCCCGGCAATGGGAGCAGAGAATCTCGAAGAATCAGAGTTTGAGCCAATGTTCACAGAGGTAGAAGGAAGCCTTAGCGGTAAGAAAATTGCACTTTTCGGTTCATATGGATGGGGAAGCGGCGAATGGATGGCTGACTGGGAAGAAAGAAGTAAGGCTGCAGGTGCTGTTCTTGCAACAGACAGCGTAATCTGTCAGGAAGCACCAGATGATGATGCTGTTGAAAACTGCAAAAAACTTGGGGCAGCGTTAGCATAATTATTTATTGCCTGTAATATATTGAAAAGATTGCACATTTTGCCCCTGGTTGGTTATATCAATCAGGGGTTAAATTGTTCTAAAAAATATTATAAAAATATAACAAAAGTTGTTGACATCTAATGACCATTAGAATATACTAACCAAGGTGGTAATGAAAAACATTATCAATATGCTAAAAAGAGGAGATGAGCTTATGCCATTAACTATGATTGATGAAGGAACTCCATACACAATCCAGCGGATTGGTGGAAAGGAAGAAATAAGACGTTTTCTTGAGAATCTTGGATTCGTTCCGGGAGCAGTAGTAACAGTTGTTTCTAAAGCTGGCGGTAATGTCATTGTTAACATTAAGGAATCAAGAGTGGCCATAGGAAAAGATATGGCTAATAAAATTATGGTATAAAGGACTGAATATGCCAGTTCTTATATAAAACTAAAATAAGAAGGAGATAAACTATGACTTTAAGAGATGTATCTGTAGGCCAGACTGTTAAAGTTACCAGGTTAAATGGTGATGGTCCGGTTAAGAGAAGAATTATGGATATGGGAATTACTAAGGGAGTTGAAGTCTATGTAAGAAAGGTAGCACCTTTGGGAGATCCTGTAGAGGTTACAGTAAGAGGCTATGAATTATCGCTTCGTAAAGCCGATGCCGAGATGATAGAGGTAGGCTGATTTTTTTTACATGCAGGTTAGCATAATCTAATTAATGTAAGAATTGTCAAATGTTTGTTAGCAAATACATAAACATTTATATAAAAGAAATGAGGTAGTCAAATGTCAATTAAAATTGCATTAGCAGGTAATCCAAACTGCGGTAAAACAACATTGTTTAATGCTTTGACCGGTTCTAATCAGTTCGTTGGTAACTGGCCAGGTGTTACAGTTGAGAAAAAGGAAGGTAAATTAAAGGGACATAAAGATGTAACTATCATGGATTTACCAGGTATTTATTCACTTTCTCCTTATACTCTTGAGGAGGTAGTAGCAAGAAATTATCTTATTAACGAAAGACCTGATGCAATCATCAATATCGTTGATGGTACTAACATTGAAAGAAACCTTTATCTTTCAACACAGATTATGGAACTGGGGATTCCAGTTATTATGGCTGTTAACATGGTCGATATCATGGAAAAGAACGGAGATAAGGTTGACCTTGCCAAGTTAGGAAAGAACCTTGGATGTGAAGCTGTTGAGATATCAGCTCTTAAGGGAACTGGCATTAAGGAAGCAGCAGAGAAGGCTGTTAAGCTTGCAGAGAGCAAGAAGCTCAATACAATTGCTCACAAGTTTGATGATAAGGTTGAGGCAGCTATATCTGCAGTAGAAGATAAGCTTGGTCTTGATATTGTTGAAGAACAGAAGAGATTCTTTGCTATCAAGCTTCTTGAGAAGGATGATAAGATTAAAGTTCTTATGAAGAATGTTCCAGATGTTTCAGCTGAGATTGAGACTCTTGAGAAAGAATTTGATGATGATACAGAAAGTATTATCACTAATGAAAGATATACATATATATCTTCAATTATCAGTGGATGTTTTGCAAAGAAGTCTGAGAAGAAGCTTTCTACATCAGATAAGATTGATAGAATAGTTACTAACAGATTCTTAGCACTTCCAATATTTGCAGTTGTAATGTTCATCGTATACTATGTATCAGTTACAACAGTTGGTACATGGGCAACAGACTGGGCTAACGATGGTGTGTTCGGTGATGGCTGGCATCTCTTCGGAATTGGCACTTCAGCTTACGAAGAAGTAGCTGATGAGTATGGTGATTCAGATGCAATCATCGGGGCATATATCGACAGCCTTGGTGATAAAGGTGAAGAGTATGCAGATGCTATTGATACAGAAGCTGATGATTATGATTCAGATGCAGCAGTAGCAGCATTAAAGAAACTTGAAAACACAGTTCCAGCTAATCTTACATTAGATTATGATGTAGAAGATGAGGAGAATCTTAGTGTAACAACAGAGACAACAGATGCAGCTGGTGTTAAGGAAGCTATTGAACAGTGTATAGACAATGATGGTGCAGCTCCAGATCCTGCTAATTATGGTGTATGGGTTCCTGGTATCCCAGTGCTTCTTGAGTCAGGACTTGATGCAATTGGTTGTGTAGACTGGTTAAAGGGTCTTATCCTTGATGGTATTGTAGCCGGTGTTGGTGCAGTACTTGGCTTCGTTCCACAGATGCTTGTATTATTCATATTCCTTGCATTCCTTGAGTCTTGCGGTTATATGGCACGTATAGCATTCATTATGGATAGAATTTTCCGTAAGTTCGGTCTTTCAGGTAAGTCATTCATTCCAATGCTTATCGGTTCAGGTTGTGGTGTTCCTGGTATCATGGCTTCACGTACAATTGAGAACGACAGAGACCGTAAGATGACAATTATGACAACAACATTTATTCCTTGTGGAGCTAAGCTTCCATTCATAGCAATGGTTGCCGGAGCTATCTTTGATGGTGCTCCATGGGTTGCTCCATCAGCATACTTCCTTGGAATATTCTCAATTATCTGCTCAGGTATCATCTTAAAGAAGACAAAGTTATTCGTTGGAGATCCGGCACCATTCGTTATGGAGCTTCCAGCATACCATCTTCCAACAGTTGGTACAGTATTAAGAAGCATGTGGGAGCGTGGATGGTCATTCATCAAGAAGGCCGGAACAATCATCACACTTTCAACAATCATTATCTGGTTCACAACATACTTCGGATTTGTTGATGGAACATTTACAATGCTTGCAGATGATCAGATTGACTTTTCTATTCTTGGCAGAATTGGTAAGGCAATCGCATGGATATTTGCTCCTTTAGGATTTGGTAACTGGCAGGCAACTGTTGCTTCTATTACTGGTCTTGTTGCTAAGGAGAATATCGTTGGTACAATGGGTATCCTTTACTCAGCAGGTGAGGGAACAGTATATGCTAACATGGCAGCTACATTTACAGTAGTAAGCGGATATGCATTCCTTGCATTTAATCTTCTCTGTGCTCCATGCTTCGCAGCAATGGGTGCTATTAAGAGAGAGATGAACAACACTAAGTGGTTCTGGATTGCAATCGGATACCAGTGTGGATATGCTTACCTTGTAGGTCTTGTAATTAACCAGATTGCTGGTCTTATTACTGGCGACACAGCATTTAATGTATTCACAGTAATCGCAATTCTTATAATTGTTGGCTTCATTTATCTGTTATTCAGACCATATAAGGAAAGTAAGACATTAAAGGTTGATTCTAAGAAACTTTTAAATGCAACAAAGTAATTAAATGATATATTATCGGAGGTGTAATTATGCTGGGAACAATTATAGTAGGAGTTATATTGGTGATTATAGTTGCGCTTATTGTACGCAGTATGGTACACGACAAGAAAAACGGTAAATCGTTCACATGTGGTGGCGACTGCGGTAAATGCAAAGGCCACTGCCATTAAAAGGAGGTAACGGGTGGTCAGAAATCCTGATAAAGACAAAGACATTATTATTTCTCGTCTCAAGCAGCAGGGTTGCAGGATAACTAAACAGAGGCTTATGCTTCTTGATGTAATTCTTGAAGAGGACTGCTCAAGCTGTAAAGAGATTTATTACAAGGCAGTAAAAAAGGATCCTAAGATTGGGGCTGCAACTGTATATAGAATGGTTAATACACTGGAAGAAATAGGTGCAATTAACCGTAAGAATATGTACAGAATAACTTGTGATGAGAATGATAATGGCGGTTATACTGTAAGATTAAACGATGATTCGTCAATTAATTTATCAGAAAGCAAATGGAGTAAAATTATTGAGTCAGGGCTAGAAGCCTGCGGATACATTAAGAATCAGAAGATAACAAGTGTAGTTGACAGGAAAAAGGCAGTTTCAGTTAATAAATAATATTTACTAATAAGGGAGAGATGAAACTGTTTCATCTCTCCTTTTGCTATATTGAGAAGATTTCTCAATAAGTGGATTTATGTAGAAATGTTACATAATGTGTAATATAATAACCGTCAAACTTAAGAAACATTTATTGTCCGATATGGACAGAGAGGAGCACAGTATGAAAATTAATAACTTAAAGAAACCAGGACTTTTTGCAGCAGGTGTATTATTTGGAACAGCTGGAATTAAGATTCTTACAAGCAAGGACGCAAAGAAGCTTTACACTAACTGTACAGCAGCAGTTTTAAGAGCTAAATCATGCATAATGAAGACAGCTACAACTGTTCAGGAAAACTGCGAGGATATATATGCTGATGCTAAGACAATCAATGAGACAAAGTATAACACAGAAGAAGTTGTACTTGATTCAGTAGATGAAGATGAGGAAGCGTAACAGAGTATGAAATTCATAATAAAGCATGATGTGCCCGGAAGAATCCGCGTTCACATGGATGCTTCTGGCATGACTTTTACACAGGCAGATACTTTGCAGTATTATCTTAAGAATCTGCAGGGCGTCACGAATGCCAAAGTGTATGAGAGAACTGCTGATGCAGTCGTTGAGTACAGATGTTCAAGAAAGACTGTGATTGAAGCTATTGCTAAGTTCAGATACAGCAATGTAGAGGTTCCTGAAGATGTTCTTGCAACATCAGGAAGAGCAATCAATTCTCATTATACTGAAAAGCTGGCAGATCAGGTGTTGTGGAGAATGACTAAGAAATTGTTTATTCCGGCACCGGTATGTGCGGTATTAACAACGGTATCTTCAATGAAGTACATTTATAAAGGAATCAGGACACTGCTTGCAAGAAAACTTGAAGTGCCAGTTCTTGATGCAACTGCAATAGGAGTTTCTATCTTAAGAAGAGACTTTAATACAGCTGGTTCAGTAATGTTTCTTCTTGGTATAGGTGAGATAATAGAGGACTGGACACACAAGAAGTCGGTTGACGACCTTGCAAGAACGATGTCACTTAACGTTAATAAGGTATGGTTAAAGACAGATGATGCAGAAGTACAGGTATCTGTGAAAGATGTTAAGGACGGAGATAATGTAATAATCCGGATGGGTAATGTAATCCCATTTGATGGAACTGTTATCAGTGGTGAGGCTATGGTTAATCAGGCTTCACTTACAGGAGAATCTGAGCCAGTAAGAAGAGGTGAGGGAACTTCTGTATTTGCAGGAACTGTAGTAGAAGAGGGCGAGATAGTATTCAGAGTTAAGCGTGCTGGAGGCTCAAGCAAATATGACAAGATTGTCAGGATGATTGAAGAATCTGAGAAGTTAAAATCAGGTCTTGAGTCAAAAGCAGAGCATCTTGCAGATAAGCTTGTACCTTATTCACTTGGCGGAACTGCACTTACATATCTGTTAACACGAAATACTACTAAGGCATTGTCAATACTTATGGTTGATTTCTCATGTGCATTGAAGCTTGCTATGCCTATTACGGTACTTGCAGCAATAAGACAGGCAAGTCAGGCGAGTGCAACAGTCAAGGGCGGTAAGTTCTTAGAGGCAATTGCTGAAGCGGATACTATCGTATTTGATAAGACAGGTACACTTACAAAGGCTAAGCCAACAGTAAGCAGGGTATATTCATTTAACGGAATGCCGGAAGATGAGCTGTTAAGAATAGCTGCGTGTCTAGAGGAGCATTTTCCACATTCAATGGCTAAGGCTGTTGTTAATGAAGCTGGCAGAAGAAACCTTATGCACGAAGAGATGCATTCTAAGGTTGAATATATTGTTGCACATGGAATATCAACGTTTATCAATACAAGCAAGGTTATCATAGGAAGCCATCACTTTGTATTTGAGGATGAGGCATGTGTAATTCCAGTAGGAAAGCAGGAGTTATTTGACAGCCTTCCAGATGACTGCTCACATCTTTATATGGCAATTAACGGTCAGCTTGCAGCAGTTATATGCATAATTGATCCATTAAGAGAAGAAGCACCGGAGGTTATTGAAGGGCTTAAGAAGGCTGGAATATCAAAGGTTGTCATGATGACCGGAGACAGTGAAAGAACAGCCGCCTCTATTGCCAGAAAGGTTGGCGTTACTGAATATTATTCAGAAGTTCTTCCAGAAGACAAGGCTAAGTTCGTAGAGAAAGAGCGGGCAGCCGGACGAAAGGTAATTATGATTGGTGATGGAATTAATGACTCACCAGCGCTTTCAGCAGCAGATGTAGGTATTGCCATAAGTGATGGTGCTGAGATTGCAAGAGAGATTGCAGATATCACTGTCGGCGCAGATGATCTTAACCAGATACTTATGCTTAAGAAATTAAGTGACAGTCTGATTAAGAAGATTAACAGAAATTACCGTGTGATTGTCGGATTCAATTCCGCACTTATTGCACTTGGTGTAACGGGCGTCATACAGCCCACAACTTCAGCACTTCTTCATAATACATCAACACTTGTTATAAGTCTTGAGAGTATGAAGAATCTGCCGGTTTAAGACTATGAAACGGACTCATCTTCGGGTGGGTTCGTTTTTTATTTGAAGGCAAAAAGTTCTGATTGGATAAATATATACTATACTCATAAGGCACAACCCAAATTAATAATTGCAGGATATTATTTCATTACAAGAAAATGAAATTATGTAACAAAAGAAAATTGACTAAGCCGTACGGCTTATATTATAATGTTTTTATCAAAACAAAGCCGCTCGGCTTTATTTGTGAGAAAATATGTATAATAAAGCCGTACGGCTTATTTTAATGCTGGAGTGATTATCATGAAAATAACTGATTCAGAAGAACTGGGAAATATAATTAGAAACAGGAGAAAAGAATTAAAGTATACGCAGGCATTTTTGTCAGAATATACTGGTCTTAGTGTAAGTTTTATATCAGATGTAGAAAGAGGTAAAACAACTGTTGAGATTGGCAAAGTAATGCAGTTAATTTCAATTTTGGGACTTGATATTAATATTAATGTAAGGGGGAGATAATGAGAAATTTAGAGGTATATATTGAATGTAATGGAAATATGATTAATGTTGGCAGTATTACAGGGCATAATTCTGACGATGCTGTATTTTCATATTCAGAGGAATATATAGAAGATAAATCTTCAAGATCAATATCAATCAGTTTACCGCTTGATGAAAGAAGTTTTTCAGCGGAAAGAACGCGATGTTTCTTTGAAAGTCTTTTACCAGAAGGATATACAAGAAGGTGTGTTGCGGGTTGGCTTCATGTCGATGAAAATGATTATATATCAGTTCTTTCAGAATTAGGAAGTGAGTGTCTCGGAGCAATAAGAATAGTAGAAGGAGATATGAATATAAAACAATCTTCTTACAGATTATTATCACATGAGGAATTGCTGGAGTTTGCAAGAGAAGGTGCAACTAAGTCAGCGGAACTGGTTATTAAATCACATTTATCATTAGCTGGGGCATCAGGAAAGACCGGATTATATTATGACAGGAATAATAATGAATGGTATCAGCCAGCGGGACTGGCACCAAGTACACATATATTAAAGCAGAGCCATGTAAGGTTAAAAAAGATTGTTGCTAATGAACAGTTATGTTTGCTGACAGCAAGAAAACTAGGAATTAGGACACCAGATAGTTTTATTATTAATCTTAATGATAAAGAAGATGATTTTTTATTTGCAACTGAAAGATATGACAGAAAGATTTTAGATACATCCAAAGAATTAATGGGGAAGAAAGTTCCATTAAGACTTCATCAGGAGGATTTTGCACAGGCACTTGGAATTACAGCGTCACGAAAATACGAGAAAAACGGGAAAGATTATTTAGCAGATGCATTTGAACTAATAAAAAATTATTCAAGCAATCCAATTGAAGATCAGATAAGGCTATGGGATTTATGTATATTTAATTATCTTATAGGTAATACAGATAATCATGTTAAAAATATTGCTCTTTTATATAGTGAGGATTTAAAAGGAATAAGATTAGCTCCGGCATATGATTTATTAAGTACTGTTATATATGACAGCAGCACAGAGAAAATGTCGCTTAACATAGATGGCGAATATGATATAAGGAATATAAATCAGAAGTCGTTTGAGAATGAGGCAAAGAAACTTGGTCTTGGAAAAGGAATAGCAATGCAGCATTTTTTAAGTATGGTTGAAAAATTTGAGATGGCACTTGAACAATCAACATATGAACTTGAGGAGCAGGGATATGGAGTTGCAGTCGATATACAGAAACAAATATTAAAAAAAGCAGGAATTCACAACTTTAAATTGACTAATTCGTAATTTAATTATATCATAAGTAATTAGGGACACTTTGTTTCACTAAAGTATAATGGGAGGAAGTTATATGTATTCATTTGATGAAGTATTAAACTATGATCCAGACCTTGCTAAGGCTATGGATGATGAACTTGGAAGACAGAGAAGCCACATCGAGCTTATCGCTTCTGAGAACCTTGTAAGTAAGGCAGTTATGGCTGCTATGGGAAGCCCTCTTACTAATAAGTATGCAGAAGGATATCCTGGAAAGAGATATTACGGCGGTTGTGAGTATGTAGATGTTGTTGAGACACTTGCAATTGAAAGAGCCAAGAAGCTTTTTGGCTGTGAATATGCAAATGTACAGCCACATTCAGGAGCACAGGCTAACTTAGCTGTATTCTTCGCACTTGTTAATCCTGGAGATACAGTTATGGGTATGAGCCTTGACTGTGGTGGACATTTATCACACGGTTCACCAGTTAATATTTCTGGAAAATACTTTAACATCGTTCCTTATGGTGTTACAGCAGACGGATTTATTGATTATGATGAAGTATTAAGAATTGCCAAGGAATGCAAGCCTAAGATGATTATTGCAGGAGCTTCTGCTTATGCAAGAACAATCGACTTCAAGAAGTTCAGAGAAATCTGTGATGAAGTTGGCGCATTACTTATGGTAGATATGGCACATATTGCAGGTCTTGTAGCCGGTGGTGCACACCCAAGCCCAATTCCTTATGCAGATGTGACAACAACAACAACACATAAGACACTCCGTGGACCAAGAGGTGGTATGATTCTTGCTTCAGCAGAGGCAGCAGAGAAGTTCAAGCTTAACAAGTCTGTATTCCCTGGAATTCAGGGCGGACCTCTTATGCATGTTATTGCTGGTAAGGCAGTGTGCTTAAAGGAAGCACTTGACCCAAGCTTTAAGGTATATGCTGAAAATGTTGTTAAGAACGCATCAGCACTTGCTAACGGACTTATGAACAGAGGCTTTGATATCGTATCTGGTGGTACAGATAATCATCTTATGCTTGTTAACCTCTTAAGCAAGGGCAAGACTGGTAAGGAAGTTGAAAAGCTTCTTGATGCAGCTAATATTACATGTAACAAGAATACAATTCCTAATGACCCGGCTTCTCCATTCGTAACAAGCGGTATCAGACTTGGTACAGCAGCCGTTACAACAAGAGGCTTCAATGAGGCTGATATGGATGTTGTTGCAGAAGCAATTGCTATGCTTGTTGATGATGTAGATGCTAACCAGGCTAAGGCAATGGAGCTTGTTAAGGGACTTACAGATAAGTACCCACTTTATGAATAAAGATTTTTTCTTATAATTACCTTAAGAATTAAAGAAAAAATGCATATTTTTGTTATTGCAATTTCAGGCACTTGGTACTATAGTTAATGGCGAAGTGCAAAGGGGCACGAAGGTGAAAGCTTTCGTGTCTTTTTTTGCATTCAGGAAACTAAGAAAGGTGCGTGGCGTTATGGGAAAGTTAGAAGGAAAAGTTGCGGTAATTACCGGAGCATCTAAAGGCATCGGTGAAGGAATCGCCAAAGTGTATGCAAAGTATGGTGCAAAATGTGTGCTTGCAGCAAGAGGCCCTAAGGTGCTTGAACTTGCAGAGCAGTTAAAAAGCGAAGGGTATGAGGCAACAGGTGTTCAGGTTGATGTATCTGATTACAAGAGTGTTGAAAGAATTGTTGAAGTTGCTGAGAAAACATATGGAAAGATTGATGTACTTGTATGTAACGCAGGTGTATGTGTTCTTGAAGACTTTCTTGAAGATGACACATTTGAAAATAGGGACTTACATCTTGATATTAATGTCAAAGGTGCATGGAATGTGGCAAAAGCTGTTATTCCAAGCATGATAGCAAATGGTGGTGGTGCAATCGTAGTTACAAGCTCTGTAACAGGAGATATGGTTGCTGATCCTGGAGAGGTTGCATATGCAACATCTAAGGCGGCACTGGTAGGATTTACGAAGGCACTTGCAAGAGAATTTGCAGATAAGAATATAAGAGTTAATGCAATATGTCCGGGATATGTAAGGACACCGCTTGTTGAAGGAATGGCAAAGCAGTCAGACCCGGAGAATCCGGAGAGAGCAATACAGGCAATTGCAGATGCAGTTCCTTTGAAGAGGCTGGCTGACCCTGAGGAGGTTGGAGAACTTGCAGCATTCCTTGGTTGTTATGAATCAAGCTACATAACCGGAACACAGATAGTTATTGATGGCGGAAGCACATTGCCGGAAACAACATCTATGGGACAGTAATTTAATATAAGAAAAGTACAAAGGCGTACATGAATCGGATAGATTTGTGTACGCCTTTTCTGATTGGAGGATAATGACATGGCATTTGAAAATGTTGATTTATTTGATGCGGTTGCAAATGCTTCGCTTGAAAAATACGGATGGCAGGACAGATGTGAGGCGAAACTCATAGTGCTGTCGGAGAATGCAACCTATATGGTCAAGAACAAAGAAACAGGTGAAAAAGAGGGAGTGCTTAGAATAAGCAGACCAGGTTATCACACATTGGATGAGCTTAATTCAGAGATGAAGTGGTTAAGACAGATTAATGACTACACACCGCTTCTTGTAGCTAATCCTATAAAAGGGCTTGATGGTAAGAATATACAGGAGATTACAGGACCGGATGGAAATGTATATTTCTGCGTTATATGTGATTTTCTTCTGGGAGAAGCACCTGATGAGAATAACGAGGAGCAGATGGTAAAGCAGTTCAGATATCTCGGTGAGACAACAGCTTATCTTCACCGTCAGACAGAGATATGGAACGGAACAGACAAGCTTGACCGTATGGTATGGACTTACGACACGATAATAGGTGAACATGCTGCATGGGGTGACTGGAGAGCATTTCCAGAGATGACCCCGGAGGCAGAAAATATATTGTCAGAGGTTTCAAGAATTATTAAGAGAAGACTTGAAAGATATGGAACTAATGAGAATAATTTTGGACTCATACATGCAGATTTAAGATTAGCTAATCTACTTATTGAGGGCGACCAGATTAAGGTTATTGATTTTGATGACTGCGGTTTTGGATGGCACTTACATGACCTTGCGTCAGCACTTAGTTTTATTGAGGACAAGCCAATTGTTCCAAAGCTTGTAAATGCATGGCTTGCAGGATATAAGAAGGTTCTTCCGTTCACTGATACGGATTTTGAAGAAATAGACACATTTATAATGATGAGAAGATTACAGCTTACTGCATGGCTTGCATCTCATCAGGAATCAGGTCCGGTAGCAGAATTAAGTGTCGGCTGGATGGACGGAACCATGGAATTAGCCGAAAGGTATCTTAGATTATTTGGATAGGCACATAAGAAATCTTCGTGACAACAAATCATGAACAACAATAAGGGAGGAAGCTATTATGGGCGAAAAGAAAACAAATGCATTATCTAAATCAATGAAGCTGATTTATGTATATGCAATGGCAACGGGAGCAATATTTACATTTATGTGTTACTGGGATGGTATATTCATGTCATATACAGGTCCCGGAACATTCTTGGCATTTGCACTTATGACACTGGCAGTACTGCCAACAGCATTTGTGTATGCTGAATTCTCGACAATGTTACCAAGTACAGGTTCGTGTCTGGTATTCAATACGGTAGGTATTAACAAGCATGCAGGTTTCTGGTCAGCGTGGCTTATCATGTGTGCATGGATAGCCGTTCCTGCAGCAGGTGTACTTGGAATTATCGAATGGTTAAATCATCAGTTTGGTCTGGGACTTACAGGTGGCAAGGCAGTTATTGTCGGTTCATTAGTACTGTGCTTCTGGTGCGTACTCAGTCTTTATAAAAATGTTGTAGCAGGCAAGGTTCAGTCATTCATGCTTATGGCTGGTATCGCAGGTATTCTTATATGTTCATTGCTTTTTCTGTTCAGTGGACACTGGAGCATTGCTAATTTCGCAGATTTCTTTACAAGCAGCAATGAAAAGCAGTGGGGTGGTAACTTTGCGACCGGTATTGCATGGGTTGTTGGATGTTCATTTATGATAACACCATACTTCGGATTCGAGACAGTACCAGCAATGGTTGAGGAGGGCGACTTCCCAATTAAGGACCAGAAGAAAGCTATTCTTGGTTCAGTTATAACATGTGGTGCTATATATACAATTTTCTACTTCTGTCTTGCAGGTGCAATGCCTTGGGCAGAGCTTACTAATGGCGGTGACTGCCACCCATTCATCACATTTGAAGCATTACAGTACTGCTTCGGTGATAAGATTGCATGGTTTGTCCTTATAATGGGTATTGTCGGAGTTGTATTCCCAATTGGTACATCAGTACTTGGTTTTTGGTATTCAGGCGTCCGTATGATATACGCTATGGGTCGTCAGAATTTCCTTCCAAAGCAGTTCTCATACACTAATAAGTACAACCAGCCAACACTTCCTAACATACTTATTCTTGTTGTAAGTATTGGATTCATTGCAATGCAGAGTATTACAGCATTCTTTGACCTTATGGCATTCGCATGTGCATTGTGTTATGTGATTACTTCAATATCTTCACTGGTGCTTTTAAAGAAGCATCCTGAATGGGAGAGACCATACAAATGTGCAACAGGACTTAAGATAGCCTCTCTTATAATTATGGCAATTATCGCATTCTTCTGTACTATCGGTATTGGAAAGGCAACATGGTTAGGATTTGCGGGATATATGGGTGTAGGTCTTATCCTCTGGCTGTATATGATTCTTATTAAGTGGAAGCATGAAAAGGTATGGATGAAGACACCTGATGGTGATAAGGAATATTAAAATGTGAAGAAAAGAGGTTATGGATTATGAAAGAATTAGAGATAGTTATAAAGCCTGAGAAGCTTGAGAATCTTAAAAGGATTCTTGACAGTGAGGGTGCAAGAGGTGTAATGATTACAACAATATTTGGCTACGGTCACCAGAAGGGCGCAGGTCAGGTATATACAAGAGATGAAACTCCGGGTATAAATCTTTTACCTAAATTAAGTGTAAGAACTGTCGTAAAAGACGAGATAGTTGAGGGTATAATTAATAAGGTATTGGAAGAACTTAATACTAACAGTTTTGGTGATGGTAAGATATTCATCAAGGATATTGAGGGAGTAGTCAAGATAAGAACCGGTGAAACCGGTAACGACGCTCTGTGATAAAGCTTTCTTACTTTCCTAATCTTTTTGTAGAGGCAGCCGTCCTGTTTGATCAACAGGGCGGCTGCTTATTTTTGAGAAGTGGTGGCATATTGAAGTCCATATATCTGAATGAAGATTGTATGAAATTATGAAAAGTAAAATTTGGAAGTGAAAATATCAGTCATAGGTGATATAATCAACGATAGTTTAAATGAAAAGGAATTAGAAATTATGAGACATTTTTCGAGAACAGAATTAAAGGCAGCTATTAATATGCTTAAGGAGTTTACTGCGAAGGGCAATTTTGCAGTTCTTATGTATATGGGGGATACTGATAAGCTTGAGGTATCACAGACTCTTAATTCGGATATGAGCTGCTTTTTATTATATGGAAGCATCCAGCCACTCGCATTTTTCTTTGCAGAAAATATTCCTATGACTGCGGGTGAGTTAGAAGAGATTATTAACAAACAGTCAGCAGTGTATGAAGAAGAGATGGACAATTACAGAAATGCACTAAAGGAAAGCGGTGCAGATAATGGACTGTTTATTACTAAATATGAAAGTATGATTCATACATTTATTGCATATGATCCTGACCAGAGTGGTGACAGAGACTGTTATGCACCATTTATTGAGGGTGCATTCAATGTTGAACCGGGTAAGGGACAGTTTGTTAATGAAGTTATGAGACTTGAAGTGTATGATGATGAATATGAGGATGACTGTGTAATCCAGAAGGAGCATTTTGTATATCTTCCATCAGTAAAATTCATGGGAGCATTCAATATGCGAATGATGATGAGTATGGTTGATGCACAGTATAACTAACATTTTACAATTCTTAAATTTATATAATATGTTTGAATCCCGGACTTCTGTATAGTATATTAGAAGTAACTTTAAAGAGTGGAGGGGTTGTATGAACAAAGGACATTTTAAAGACAGTCAGGTTGTTAAGGGAATTACGATTGGTGCAGTGCTAATTGTAATATATCTTGCCCTTAACAATGTGACTGGAATTCTTGATTCTATATCATATCTTGCAGGACTTGTAATGCCATTTATAATTGGCGCAGTCATCGCATTTGTATTCAATGTACCTATGAAAGCAATTGAAAAAGGACTTAACAGGCTGTTTGACAAGCGTTGTAAGAAGAAGCATCCCAGACTTATAAGAGTGCTTGCTTATATGCTTACACTGATTTTGATACTGGCTATTATTGCAGGTGTACTTTTTGTGGTTGTGCCTGAACTGGTAAACACAATAGCTGACCTTATAAGACAGGTGCCGACAGCGGTTAATAATCTTATCAACTGGCTGCAGGTCAAGCTGTCTGCATATCCTGAGTATGAGGAAAAGTTAAGCAGCATATCAATCAACTGGGATTCTGTTCTTTCAAATGTTATGAATTTCCTTTCAATAGGAACTAAAGGAATTATCAATGGAGGAATTGGTGCAATAAGCGGATTTTTCTCAGGAGTCACTAATTTCTTTATTGGATTTGTCTTTTCTGTGTATGTGCTGTTTCAGAAAGAGAGGCTTACAGCGCAATGCAAGAAGCTTATGTATGTGTGCATGCCTGAGAACAGGGCAGATAAAATTATTGAAGTGTTAAGACTTACCAACACTACATTCTCTAATTTCCTGTCAGGACAGTGTCTTGAAGCATGTATTCTTGGAACGATGTTTGTTATTACATTGTCTATATTGAGAATGCCTTATGCACTTCTTATAGGAATTATTATTGCGGTTAGTGCACTTATTCCGATTGTTGGTGCATTTATTGGCTGTATAGTCGGTGTGATTCTTATAATGATGACAAGCCCGATAAAGGCGCTGATATTTGTGGGAGTATTCCTTATATTACAGCAGATTGAAGGAAATCTTATATATCCTCATGTTGTCGGAAGTTCAGTTGGACTGCCGGGAATGTGGGTGCTTGTTGCTGTTACAATCGGTGGCAATCTGTTTGGTATAATGGGGATGCTTACATTTATTCCAATCAGCTCAGTGTGTTATGCGCTGCTTCGGACATATGTGAATAGGAAAGTGGAAGAGAAGGAGATTGACAGAGAGAAATTTCAGGGGTAGGTTTCGTACGGATGTGTGAGGCAGGCTGCTGTATATATCATTTTCAAACACGCTTGCGCTCGTGCTACGACGCAGCGGTACTAAGTTCGCTGGGATTTGCTGGCACTGTGTGCCAGCTTTCCCAGCTTACTAAGTGCCGGCGTCTTCGCAACGGTTTGAAAATGATATATACAGCAGCCTGCCTCCATTTGCACGGAAGATTGTCTGGGAATTGTATCTTGTGTCGGGGGGGCACGGAGGTACGGTTGTTTACAAATGGTAAAGTTTGATGTATGCTAGAATAGTAAATATAAAGAATCTATAATTGCTAATATAAAATATGAGGGATAGAAAATGGAAGCATTAGTTATGGGGATTTTACTCGATATGATTTTTTTTGCAAGATTTCTATACATAAAAACCCAATTCTATAAAACCAAAGGCGTCGCAAATGGAAATGACAGACGATACACTTCTGAGTTTATATATGGATACAGAGGGCATAATTATGTCTGCAGTGTAACAAATAATATATTTTCAAGGTATCATGTAAGGGGGGATGTTTATACCATATTTGTAAAAAAACATAATCCATATAATGGAGTTATGGGGAGTGAACTGACTATATATATGGTTCTGAGTATTGTGGAGTTTATATTTGTTGGTTTATACATAGTGCTATTGTTATAGTAGTTTACCGAGGAACTTTGGGGAGTGGTAAGATAAGGTAGATGATTTATATTATATTAGATGTGATTCATTAAGGGGGATGCAATAATGCATGGAGAATATATAATTATTTATATTATGCTGGATATGATATTTTTGGCTAGATATTTATACATAAAAACTCAATTCTATAAAACTGAAGGTATCGCATATGGTAATAGCAATCATTACTTTTCTGAGTTCCTTATCCGTGACGATAAAGGGTATAATTATGTTGGCTGGGTAAGTATGAATATATTTTCACCGCTTCATACAAGAGGGGAGGTTTATACGATATATGTTAGTAAAATAAATCCCAAGAATGCAGTGATGGGAAATGAATCGACTATTTATCTGGTTCTGAGTATTGCGTTTTTTGTATTTGTTATTTTCTACTTGATAGTATTAGCATTGTATTGGCTTATGTAAGTGTCGTAATTGGAAAATAATCCAGTCGCTTGCCATCACGCGGAATTGGACGTTAGAGCAGTGGAAAGACAAGTTGAAGTCCAAAAGAAGAGAATATAATTAAGAATAAATAAGCAACATCCCCGGCATGGTTAATAACCATGCCGGGGATGCTGTTTTTTTATATTCTTTAATTACTTATTGTTCTTCTTCTCATTCTCAAGCTTCTTCATAGCTCTTACCTTAAGTGAAAGACCGAAGAGGTTGATGAATCCGTCAGCGTCATGATGGTCATACATATCACCTGTCTTGAATGATGCAATTGACTCATTGTAAAGTGAATATGGAGATGTTGTTCCAGCCTTGATGATGTTACCCTTGTAAAGTCTGAACTTAACTTCACCTGTTACATATTCCTGAGTCTTCTCAACGAATGCCTGAAGTGCTTCACGAAGAGGTGTCTCCCACTTTCCTTCGTAAACAACCTGTGCAAACTTGTTTCCAACATCCATCTTGAATGTTGTTGTATCTCTGTCGAGAACTAATTCCTCAAGCTGCTGATGTGCTTCGTAAAGAATAGTTCCACCAGGAGTCTCATATACACCACGGGACTTCATACCAACAACACGGTTCTCAACGATATCAATGATACCGATACCATGCTTGGCACCAAGTCTGTTAAGCTCTCTGATAATATCAGAAACCTTCATAGCCTTGCCATTAACTGACTTTGGAACACCTTTTTCAAATGTCATAGTAACATATTCTGGTTCATCCGGAGCTTCCTCAGGAGTGCATCCAAGAACTAATAAATGCTTGTAGTTAGGCTCGTTAGCTGGATCTTCAAGCTCAAGACCTTCATGGCTGATATGCCAGATGTTACGGTCACGGCTGTAGCTGCAGTCTGTGCTGAATGGAAGATGAATACCATGCTGTCTGCAGTATTCAATCTCATCTTCACGAGACTGAAGCTTCCAGTTAGAATCTCTCCAAGGAGCGATAATCTTGATATCTGGAGCTAAAGCCTTGATTGTAAGCTCGAATCTGATCTGGTCATTACCCTTACCAGTAGCACCGTGGCAGATAGCAACAGCACCTTCCTTACGGGCAATCTCAACAAGTCTCTTAGCAATAAGAGGTCTTGCCATTGAAGTACCAAGTAAATATTTATTTTCATAAACAGCGTGTGCCTGAACACATGGAACGATGTAGTTGTCGCAGAACTCATCAGTGATATCTTCTATATATAATTTAGCAGCACCACATGAGAGAGCTCTCTGCTCAAGTCCGTCCAACTCCTCTTCCTGACCACAGTCTGCACATACGCAGACAACATCATAGTTGTATGTTTCCTTTAACCAAGGGATGATGGCAGTTGTGTCAAGTCCGCCAGAATAAGCAAGAATAACTTTTTCTTTCATTATATATTCCTCCGTATATTATTAAGTTTACATAGTAAAACACATATGCTATGCACCTGCAGATTATAATAAACTACTTTATTTAAAAATGCAACAACAAATTATGCATATTATACATTAATATACAACAAAAATGTATAAATATAAAATTTCTTCAAAATATCCTTTACATAAGAAAAAAAGTTGCTATAATGTAGGTTATCAATTTACATTTTGCGTTATTTTATGCATAAATGTTGAATATATGCATTTTGCTTCGCAAAACAAGGAGGAGTTATGATTAAAGTAGGCATTATCGGTGCGACAGGTTACGCAGGTAACGAGCTTGTCAGATTATTATTAGGACATAAGGATGCAGAGATTGTATGGCTCGGTTCGAGAAGTTACATAGATCAGAATTATTCAGATGTATATAGAAACATGTTTAAGCTTGTAGATGCAAAATGTATGGACGACAATATGGAGCAGCTTGCTAACGAGGTTGATGTTATATTTACAGCAACACCACAGGGCTTATGTGCATCACTTGTTAATGACGAAATTCTTTCAAAGACTAAGATTATTGATCTGAGTGCTGATTTCAGACTTAAGGATGTTAATGTATATGAACAGTGGTATAAGCTTGAGCATAAAGCACCACAGTATATTGATGAAGCTGTCTATGGCTTATGTGAGATTAACAGAGACAAGGTGAGCAAAGATACAAGAATCATTGCGAATCCGGGCTGCTATACAACAACATCAATTCTTACACTTTACCCAATGGTTAAGGAAGGAATAATCAATCCGGATACAATTATAATTGATGCCAAGAGTGGAACTTCAGGTGCAGGACGTGGAGCTAAGGTTGCCAACCTTTTCTGCGAAGTTAATGAGAGCATGAAGGCTTATGGTGTCGGAACTCACAGACATACACCTGAGATTGAGGAACAGTTAGGTTATGCATGTGGAAGAGATGATTTAAAGCTTATCTTCACGCCACATTTAGTTCCAATGAACAGAGGAATTCTTGTAACAGCATACGCCAACCTTGCCAAAGATGTTACATATGAAGATGTTAAGGCAGCATATGACAAGTACTATGATAAGGAATATTTCGTAAGAGTACTTCCTAAAGATGTATGCCCTGAAACACGCTGGGTTGAGGGAAGCAACTTTGTTGATATAGGATTTAAGATTGAGCCAAGAACTAACAGACTTATAATGATGGGTGCGTTAGATAATCTTGTTAAGGGTGCAGCAGGTCAGGCAGTACAGAATATGAACCTTCTCTTCGGACTTCCAGAGAATGAGGGATTACAGCTTGCACCAATGTTTCCATAATAAATGTAGCGTAAATTCAGAATTTACACGACGAAATATGCACAATGACAGAGTATATGTGATGGTACAATAGGAGGATGTTATGAATATAATTAAAGGCGGTGTTACAGCAGCTAAAGGATTCAAGGCTGCCGGATGTGAAGCTCAGATTAAATATAAGAACGGAAAGAAAGATATGGCACTTGTATACAGTGAGAAGCCATGTGTTACAGCAGGAACATTTACAACTAACAAAGTATTTGCAGCTCCTGTTAAATGGGACAGAAACATTGTATATAATGAAGACTTTGCACAGGCTGTAGTTGTAAACAGCGGTGTTGCCAACGCATGTACAGGCGTTGAAGGAGATAACGCATGTGCAGAAGAAGCAAAGGCAGTTGCAAAGGTTCTTAATGTACAGGAGAATGCAGTACTTATCGGTTCAACAGGTGTTATCGGAATGCAGCTTCCTGTTGACAGAATATGTGCAGGAATTGAAAAGCTTGCTTCAATGCTTGATGCTTCATTAGAAGCAGGAACACAGGCAGCAGAGGCAATTATGACTACAGATACAAGAAGCAAGCAGGTTGCTGTAGAAGTAGAGGTTGCAGGTACTAAGGTAACAATCGGTGGTATGTGCAAGGGCGCAGGAATGATTCATCCTAACATGGCAACAATGCTCTGCTACATAACAACAGACTGTGATATTGACAAGGCACTTCTTCAGAAGATGACAAGTGCAATTGTTGATGATTCATTTAACATGATATCAGTTGATGGAGATACATCAACTAATGATACAGCCCTTGTTCTTGCTAACGGAATGGCTGGCAACAAGAAGATTACAGAAGAGGGTGCTGATTATAATGCTTTCTATGAAGGCTTAAGCTATGTATTTACAGAGCTTTCCAAGATGATTGCAGGTGACGGCGAAGGATGTACATGTCTTTTCGAGGTTCAGGTAAATGGCGCAACAACTAAGGCAGAAGCCAAGACACTCGCTAAGTCAATTGTTACATCAAGTCTTACTAAGGCAGCAATATTCGGACATGACGCTAACTGGGGAAGAATTCTCTGTGCAATGGGATATTCTGGTGCTGACTTTGACCCTGAAAAGGTTGATATATTCTTTAAGAGTGAAGCAGGTGAGCTTCAGATTGTTAAAGATGGAACTGCTACAGATTACAGCGAGGAGAAAGCAACGGAAATACTTTCACAGAATCCTGTAATTGCTATTGCGGATGTTAAGCAGGGCGATGCAAGTGCTACAGCATGGGGCTGTGACCTTACATTTGATTATGTCAAGATAAATGCTGATTACAGAAGCTAATCTGACACAGCATTTTAAAGCAAATATATCTGAATAAATATGAAATGGAGATTATTATGAGCGCAAAAGATATGACAGAGGAACTTATGAAGGCACAGGTGCTTGTTGAGGCACTTCCTTATATTCAGAAGTTTAACAGAAAGATAATTGTAGTTAAGTACGGCGGAAGTGCCATGGTAGATGAAGAACTTAAGAGAAAAGTTATTCAGGACGTAGTTCTTCTTAAACTTGTTGGTTTTAAGCCAATCATCGTTCACGGCGGTGGCAAGGAAATCAGCAAATGGGTTGAAAAGTCAGGCATGACACCTGAATTCAAGAATGGATTAAGAGTTACAGACGAGCCAACAATGGAGATTGCCGAGATGGTTCTTAACAAGGTTAATAAGAGCCTTGTTTCAATGATTGAGCAGCTTGGTGTCAAGGCGTGCGGTATCAGTGGTAAGGATGGCGGCATGTTAAAGGTTGAGAAGAAGTATTCTAAGGGTGAGGATATAGGATATGTTGGTGAAGTGACAGATGTTGACACAACACTTCTTGATTCATTGCTTAAGGACGATTTCCTCCCAGTAATATGCCCTATTGGATATGATGATGATTTTCATGCATACAATATTAATGCAGATGACGCAGCATGTGCAATTGCAAGAGCTGTCAGTGCTGAAAAGCTTGCATTCTTAACAGATATCGAAGGTGTATATAAGGATTTTGACGATAAGGATTCACTTATATCTGAGCTTTCTACTTCAGAGGCGAGAACACTTTTAGAGAGCGGAACAATCGGCGGCGGTATGCTTCCTAAGCTTAATAACTGTATAGATGCTATTGAGCATGGTGTATCAAGAGTACATATTCTTGATGGAAGAATTCCACACTGCCTTCTTCTTGAAATATTTACTAACAAGGGTGTTGGTACAGCTATTCTTTCAGATGATGCAGAAAAATTCTTTGATTCAGATAAATAATTGCGAACCGTAAGCGTTGAGGTTATAATATTATATTGGCCCATGTGAAAATGTGTGCTCATAAGAATAGGAAAGTGAGAGTAATCATGAATACACAGCAGATTATAGAAACAGCAGAAGAGAAGCTGATTCATACATACAACCGTTACCAGATAGTACTTGATAAGGGTGACGGAGTAAGACTTTACGATACAGATGGTAAAGAATATCTTGATTTTGGAGCAGGTATAGCAGTATTTGCACTTGGTTATAACAATAAAGAATATAACGATGCATTAAAGGCACAGATTGATAAGCTTATACACACATCTAATTATTTCTATAATGAACCGGCTGTAGAGGCTGCAACTGCACTTACAAAGGCTTCAGGAATGGACAGAGTATTCTTTACTAACAGTGGAACAGAGGCTATTGAAGGTGCAGTTAAGCTTGCAAAGAAATATTATTATGTCAAGAACGGAAAGGCTGATGCAGAGATTATTGCAATGCAGCATTCATTCCATGGAAGAAGTATGGGAGCACTTGCAGTAACTGGTAATAAGCATTATCAGGAAGCATTCGGACCTATGATACCGGGAATTAAGTTTGCACAGTATAACGACCTTGACAGTATAAAGGAACTTGTTAATGACAAAACTTGTGCTATAATATTTGAGACAGTACAGGGTGAAGGAGGAATTTATCCTGCTACTAAAGAATTTATTGAAGGTGTAAGAAAGTTATGCGATGAGAAGGGAATCCTTCTTATACTTGATGAGATTCAGTGCGGAATGGGAAGAACAGGAAGTATGTTTGCATTCCAGCAGTATGGCGTTAAGCCTGATATCCTTACAGTTGCCAAGGCTCTTGGCTGTGGAGTTCCTGTAGGTGCATTTGCGGCGACAGAGGAAGTTGCGAAGGCATTGGTTCCAGGAGACCATGGAACAACATACGGTGGTAATCCACTTGCATGTGCAGCAGCAACCAAGGTGTTCGAACTTTTTGAGAAGCAGCATGTATTAGATAATGTCAAGGAAGTATCTGCTTACTTTGAAGAAAAGCTTGATGAGCTTGTTGAGACAATAGATGTTGTTGTCGAGAGACGAGGAATGGGTCTTATGCAGGGACTTGAGTTATCAGTTAATCCTAAGGACGTAATTGCGAGAGCACTTGATAACGGACTTATTCTGTTCTCAGCAGGAACTAATGTTATAAGATTTGTTCCACCACTTGTAATTACTAAGGCAGATGTAGATGAATGCATAGCTAAGCTTAAGAAATCCTTCTAGAATCAGGAGTTTACTTTATGAAATTAAGAAGATTTATCAGTATGATGCTGATTGTTACCATGCTGACAGTCTTTGCAGGCTGTGGTAATAAAGATGACAGGACACAGGCTGCGAAGAAGCTTAATCTTAGTGGACCTATTACAGTTAATGTCTGGTATAATGACAGTGCATATGAGTCTTATCTTGAATTCGTTGCCAGACAATTTAAGAAATCTAATGAACTGGTAACTATTAATCCTGTATATATTGAGGCTGATTCATATATTACTTATATATATGACGAATCGGTCAGAAACGACAATGCGTGTGATATATATTTTCTGACATCTGAAGAGATGGAGAAGGCTTATCTTTCAGGTCTTACCTCTGAGAATGATATGTATCCTGAAGTCTATAATGAGAATGTGTATGGTAAGGCTGCAATGACTGCATGTTCGTATGGTGGTAAGTTATATGGTTACCCAGTGTCGTTCAACACTTCATTTCTTGTATATAATAAGAAATATGCAGAAGCAGTTGATACTATAGACCAGATTCGTAATATAAGTGATAATTATCAGATTACAGATGAGAATCAGGATGTTTCAATGGTGTTTGAATGGGATCCTGATTCAATGTTCCTTAATTATGCAGCAGCAGGAGCCTATATTAATATAGGCGGAGTTAATGCAGAGAACAGGGCTGAGGTATCTCTTAATGAGGAAAAGATTAAGAAGGTTCTTACTAAGTACGCTCAGTTAAAAGATGCATTTGGTATTGACAGAAATACAGTAAGTCTTAAAGAATGTGCGGATCTGTTTTCTACTGGAAATATGCTCTATACGGTGCTAGATGCAGACAGTCTTGCAGAGATTAATGTTACAGATGTAGATTATGGAATATGTGAGTATCCTTCAATGGGAGATGACCTTGATTCTAAGGCAATGTCTGTTACTACGATGGCAGTAGTTAATCCGTACACTAAGAATGTAGATGCATCCAAGGCTGTTGCAAGAGCAATTTCTTATGATTATGCAGATTATCTTGGGAACATGGCTAAGAAAAGCTGTGCAAGGGCGGATTTAAAGGTTAAGAGAGCAGAAAGCTACCAGAAGTTACACCAGATTTATTCTGACTCTGTTGTAAAAGCTAAATATATCGGAGTAGGAGAAGTGTATATGAGATATGAGATTATGCTTCATCAGGTATATGATGGTGGAAATGTTGATACAGCTTACAGTACATTTGCAACAACAATAGAAAAAACAACTAAAAATAATAATGAAAACAGTACGCAGAGTACTAAATAACATTATGAATAAATATCCTGTTATTAACTAATAATTATCCTATGCAGATTAATGGGGAGGTTAGTTAATGGCAGGATTTTTGATTGCAATAATATCAGGTGCACTTATGAGTTTACAGGGCGCATTTAATACAAATGTTACAAAAGCAAGCAGTGTGTGGGTTACGGCAATGTTTGTGCAGTTGACAGCACTGGCGACTTGTGCGATTATGTGGGTAATTGACGGAAGACCTGATATCATGAAGCTGTTTAAGGTTGATAACAAGATTACACTTCTTGGAGGTGTGATAGGTGCATTTATAACATTTACAGTTATAAAAAGTATAAGTGGTCTTGGAATTGCTAAAGCGGAGGTTACGATTGTAGTTGCGCAGATAATTGTTTCGTATCTGCTGGGACTTTTCGGGCTGTTTGGAAGTGAGAAGACTACATTTTCATGGATTAAGCTCGTGTCGCTTCTTATTACGGTTGCAGGAGTATGTATGTTTTATTTTCTTGGTAATCCGTCAACGGATTAATATATTATGAATAATTATGATACATGTCAGAAAAATCTGGCAGGAAGGAACAGAATGGAAGATTTATTCAGCGTATGCGGAAAGATACGATTAAGAAAAGGTGAAGGAAGAACATTAAAGGCAGGCGGTGCCTGGGTATATGATAACGAAATTGAATGGATGTCTGACGGAATAATTGATGGACATCTTGTTGAGGTGCTTGATTTTGATGATTATTTCATGGGAATCGGATTTATTAACAGAAAATCCAAGATTACAGTAAGAATGCTCGCAAGACACACTGATGTTGTTGATGAGGCATTTATTGAGGAGAGAGTAAGGGCTGCGGTTGAATACAGATTTGACACAGTAGATACCTCTGCCTGCCGTCTTATATTTGGGGAGGCAGATTTTCTGCCGGGGCTTGTTATAGATAAGTACTCAGATGTGCTAGTTGTGGAATCGCTTGCTTTAGGTATTGACAGATTTAAGTCACTTATTGTCGAAAAAGTGAAGGAAATCCTTCGTGAAAAGAGCATTGATATCCGTGGAGTATATGAAAGAAGCGATGCCAAAGTCCGTACTCTTGAAGGGATGGAGAGAGTAAAGGGCTTTATTGGTGATGAATTTGACACTAATGTTGAGATAGTTGAGAATGGTGTCCACTACATGATAGATGTTGTGAATGGACAGAAAACCGGGTTCTTTCTTGATCAGAAGTACAACAGACTTGCAATGCAGAAGCTGTGCAAGGACAAGAGGGTATTAGACTGTTTTACCCATATGGGTACATTTGCATTAAATGCAGGAATTGCAGGTGCTAGGGAAGTTACAGGACTTGATATATCTGAATATGCTGTTGAACAGGCGAGAGCCAATGCAAAGCTTAACGGACTTGAGGATACAGTACATTTTAAATGTGCAAATGTATTGGATGAGCTGCCAAAGCTTAACGAAGCAGGTGAGAAATATGATGTTGTAATACTTGACCCACCGGCATTTACCAAATCGAGGGAAGCTACAAAGAACGCAATTAAGGGCTACAGGGAAATCAATATGAAGGGACTTAAACTTGTCAAAGACGGTGGCTACCTTGCAAGCTGTTCATGCTCACACTTCATGACTCAGGAGCTTCTTACCAAGACTATTAAGGAAGCTGCTAAGGCTGTACATAAAAGACTCCGTCAGGTCGAGTTCAGGACACAGTCACCTGACCACCCAATACTGTGGGAGGCGCAGGAGAGCTATTATCTGAAATTCTACATCTTCCAGGTTGTGGATGAAAAATGATACAGGCATTAATTTAAACTATCCAGAACCGTTAATCTGAGTCTTTTATGATGTTTTGTTATAATTAATTATATGTATCCGCAAACTATTCCGAGTATTGCGGATAAGCATATAATTAAAATTGGATTTAATTTTTTGAATGCTAAAACTACGGATATCAGAAATATAATTAATGTTGTATAAAAAGAAATATCAGTAAAAACAGTAGTATTAAACCCATGTGGTATGAAAACGGTTGAACTCATCGAAATTACAGCAGAACCAATCAAACCAACTACAGCAGGTTTTAATCCTGACATACATCCCTTTATGACTATACTTTTTTGAAATTGCATAAAACATTTTGCAACAATAAGAATGATAATAAAGGATGGGAGTATCACTCCGAGTGTTGCACAAAAAGAACCGAAAATACCGCCAACCTCTGCTCCTACATATGTTGCTATATTTACAGCAAATGGTCCGGGTGTACTTTCGCTAACTGCTATAAAATCAATAAGTGACTGTGAATCTATCCAATTATGAGCAATAACTTCATCCTGAATCAATGGTAACATAGCATAACCACCGCCAAAGGTAAATGCACCGATTTTTAAGAAAATATAAAAAAGCTCAAGATAAATCATTAACATTTCCTCCTTAATATGGTAATAGATGTTACTAAACCTAATATTGCACAGCTGATAATTACAATAAGCACATTTACATTAAGTAAGGCAGTAAAAATAAAAGAACATGCCATAATTATATAGGAAATAATATTCTTAGGACATTGAATATACATTGACCAGAGAGCTTTGATAATCAGAGCAAGTACACCAGCTCTGATACCATTAAAGGCATATTGTATGATTTTTATGCTTTGAAATTCTTTAAGTACAAAAGATATAATAAGAATAATCAGGTAGGATGGTATCACAACTCCAAGTGTTGCAAATAGTGCACCCCAAAAACCACAGATACGAAAGCCAACAAAAGTAGCCGCATTAATTGCAATTGGTCCGGGAGTTGACTCGGAGATAGCCACTATTTCAAGAATATCATTATCAGTTATCCAATGCTTCTTCTCAACAATTTCTTTTTGAATCAGTGGTAACATAGCATAACCGCCTCCAAAAGTAAATGCACCTATTTTTATGAAAGTTAAAAAGAGCTGTATAGTTTTTTGAATTTTGTTATTCATCGTAAGTCTCCTTCTGCGTGTTGGTGATTGGCATGGAATCTTTCATCTTATCAAGCAGTTCATAAGGAACGAATAAATGTCCCATGCCGGTTCCAAGCTGGATATGTGGTTTATTCTTACCATGATAATCAGAACCGCCGGATATCAGCAGATTTCTTTCAGAAGCAATCCGTCTGATTGATAATTCATCACCCATCTTGTAGGTTGAATATATGGCTTCAATTCCATCAAGTCCGGCAGAGCACATATGGTCAAGCAATTTGTTCATCTGGGCATTGCCAAGATGATATAGAACCGGGTGAGCTAAGATTGCAATACCGCCGGCTTGGTGAATACGTTCAATAGCTTCTGCAGGGTCAACTTTGGCTCTTGGCACAAAACAAGGCTTTCCCTGACCTAAATATCTGTCAAATGCTTCATTCCTATCACCAACAGCTCCAATTGCAACAAGTCTGTCTGCAAAATGTGCTCTTGTAATTACCGCATCGCCATAGGTCTTTAGCATATCTTCATATGTAATATTAATTCCTATATTCTGGAAGCGTTCACATACCCGCTTATTTCTTTCATCTCTTGAACTTAACTGCTTATTAAGGAATGAATTGAATTCATTGTCGTTATAATCTATAAAAAGCCCGACAACATGTATCTCAGTATTATCATAATTAGTACTTATCTCAACTCCGGGAATAACTTCAAGTTCGTGGCCTGTTTTATTAACATTTTCACATGCTAAAAGAGCTTCCTTAACTCCCATGGTAGTGTCATGGTCAGTAAGAGCAAATGCAGCAAGTCCCTTATCGACTGCCTTATCAACCAGAACAGCAGGAGAATCAGTTCCGTCAGAGCATGTGGAATGAACATGTAAATCTATCTGTTTCATAGTAAGCTCCTCTTATAAAATGTAAATATATTCTACCATACTCAGACAACTTATTAAAGTGTAAAACATTTGGCAAAGTGTTTAAAAAATGTTGTAAGAGACGGCATTGTGCGATAAAATAACAGTATATTTTTGGAGGGAGGTTTACTGATGGAAAGACAGTTAGTACCAGGCGGATTTTATAAGCATTTTAAGAATAAGCTTTACCAGGTAAAGTGTGTTGCATATCATTCAGAAACCAAAGAGAAAATGGTGGTATATCAGGCTATGTATGGTGAATATGCTGTGTATGTAAGACCATATGATATGTTCATGAGTGAAGTGGATCATGTAAAATATCCGGATGTAGCACAGAAATATAGATTTGAGCAGGTAGATCCGTTGACGATGCAGGAGATATCTGACAATTTACAGTCTGACAATTCACAGGCAGTAAGAGTTAATTCAGACAATAGAATTGATGAAGCATACACATTAAAAGAGGACAGTGTGGATAACTCACTGACCCAGCCAGAGCAGCAGGTTGCTGCAGGGGACAGCGTCCTGGATAAGTTTTTAGATGCGAGAGGATATGAGGAAAAGCTTGATGTCCTTATAAGATACAAAAGCAGATTCACAAATCCAATGATAGATATTATGGCTGAATCACTGGAGATAGTTGTTCCAGAAGGTGAACTTTCTGGAAGAATTGATTCTTTAAGAAAGGTTTTACAGGCACATACAAAGTATGAAGGAAGCCATTTAAGACCGTAATAATTCGCACAGATTCTGCATAAGAATATGTGGATTATATAAATATATTACAATTATCTGATAACTTTACAAAAAATTTACAATTGACAAAAAATGTGAATAACTATGTGGATATTGTGGAAAAGTTCAGAGATAAAGGAGAAATTATGAGAATAGTAGTATTAGCAGGTGGAACAAGTACAGAAAGAGATATTTCGTTAGTTACAGGATACAGAGTATGTGAGAGCCTTAGAAGAAACGGACATGAAGCAAATATGCTTGATATCTTCCTAGGTGTTGATGACAGTGAGGCTGAGACATTTTTCACAGAAAAGAATGATTTGGGAGTACTGTCTGACAATTTAAAGAAGAAAACAGCGGACATTCCGGCAGAGGTTAAGAGAAGAACTGAGGCAAGAGAAAGCTTTTTCGGACGTAATGTTTTAGAATTGTGTAAAGAAGCAGATATGGTATTTATGGGACTTCATGGAAGCAATGGTGAAGATGGTAAGGTTCAGGCTACATTTGACCTGTTAGGAATCAGATACACAGGTACAGATTACTTAAGCAGTGCTATATCAATGAGTAAGGAACTTGCAAAAAAGGTTCTTGTACCAGAGGGAATTCCTATGCCTAAGGGTGTTACATTACATAAAGGACATAAGATTGAGTATGTTCCATTCCCATGTGTTGTTAAGCCTTGTTGTGGTGGTTCAAGCGTTGGTGTTTCGATAGCACATAACGAGAAAGAGTTTGAAGATGCACTTGATGAAGCATTTTCTTATGAAGATACTGTACTTGTTGAAGAGTTTGTTGATGGAAGAGAATTCTCAGTTGCAGTGCTTGATGGAAAGGCACTTCCGGTAATTGAGATTGAACCGCTTGAAGGTTTCTATGATTACAAGAATAAGTACAAGGCTGGCTCTACCAAAGAGACATGCCCTGCCAATATTCCAGAAGATATTGCAAGCCAGATGCAGTTCTGGGCAGAAAAATGCTGCCAGGCAGCAGGCGTAACAACATACGCAAGAGTTGATGAACTTCTTGATAAGAATAATAATATATTCTGTCTTGAGATTAATACACTTCCAGGAATGACTGACACAAGCCTTATTCCTCAGGAGGCAGCAGCAGTAGGTATATCGTATGATGAACTTACAGAGAAGATTATCGAGATATCTCTTGCAAAGTATGAATAGAAGAAATGTATAATAATGCATTTTTATAAAACGAGGGTAGTTAAGTTATGATTAAGGAACTTGTTAAGAAAAACAGATCATACAGAAGATTTTATCAGGAAAAGAAGCTGACAAGGCAGCAGCTTATGGAACTTGTTGAGACTGCAAGACTTACTCCGTCAGCAGCTAACAGACAGCCATTTAAGTATAGAATTGTGTGTGATGAGGAAGAGAATGAGAAAGTTTTCAGACTATTAGGATTTGCCGGATATTTAAAGGACTGGGATGGCCCATCTGAAGGTGAGAAGCCGACAGGATATATTGTTATAACCTGCCCTGCGAATGTCAATGATGAAGTTGATGCGGGAATTGTCGGACAGACAATGCTTCTGGCAGCTACAGAAGCCGGATTTGGCGGATGCTTTTTTGGCAATGTTAAAAGAGATGAGTTAAAGACACAGCTAAATATACCGTCTGAATTAAAGATTGTGTATGTCATTGCATTTGGCTATCCTAAAGAAGAAGTGGTGCTTGAGGATATTCCTGCGGATGGAGATATCAAGTATTACAGAGATGAGAATCAGGTACATCATGTGCCCAAGAAAAGAATTGAGGATATTGTGTTATGAAGGGAATGACCTTAAGAGCCATGACACAAGCTGTTAACGGCATATATCATGGCAATGGAGAAGATTATGACAAGGAGATTACTGCCATTACGATTGACAGCAGAAAGGTAGCTGAGGGCGGGCTTTTTATTGCTATTAAAGGGGAAAGAAGTGATGGCCATGATTTTATAGGACAATGCTTTGAGAAGGGCGCTGCATGCGTTATTTCTGAAAAGGAGCTGCCAGATGAAGAACGTTCGTATATACAGGTTGAATCAAGTCTTCAGGCATTAAAGGATCTTGCACTTCTTTACAGAAATAATCTGGATGTCAAGGTTGTAGGAATCACAGGAAGTGTTGGTAAAACAAGTACTAAGGAAACAATAAGCTCTGTTTTATCTGAAAAATACAGGGTGTTAAAGACACTTGGTAATTTCAATAATGAGATTGGGCTTCCACTTACTGTTTTCAGACTGACAGAAGATGATGAAGTTGCTGTTCTTGAGATGGGAATCAGTGATTTTGGTGAGATGGACAGATTATCTAAGATTGCACAGCCTGACATATGTGTTATTACTAATATCGGTTTTTGCCATCTTGAGAATCTTGGAACAAGAGATGGAATTCTTAAGGCTAAGACAGAGATATTTAATCATATGAATCCGGATGGAATTGTTATTGTTAACGGAGATGATGACAAATTATCAACAATAAGCCAGGTACACGGCAAGCGTCCGCTTGTGTTCGGAATAAGCAACAAAGACGGGGTATATGCAGATAATATCAAGAGCCTTGGACTTGATGGAACTAGCTTTACAATTCATGGAATCAAAACATCAGATAACTATTCAACATTTGACCTGACTGTACCTGTACCGGGACATCATATGGTATATAATGCGATGGCAGCAGCACTTGTTGGTTCCGTGCTTGGACTTTCATCTATTGAGATTGAGCGTGGAGTGAAGAATTTAAAGACAATTGCCGGACGAAACAATATTATTAAGGAAAATGGATTTACAATAATTGATGACTGCTACAATGCTAATCCAGTTTCAATGAAGGCATCTCTTGATGTTCTTGACACTGCTATTGGTAGAAAAGTTGCTATTCTTGGAAGTATGTTTGAGCTTGGTGAGAACGAGAAACAGATGCATTACGATGTTGGGATGTATCTTGGAACTAAGGATATTGATGTACTTATAACCGCAGGCGACCTTGCTGCACAGATTGCGGCAGGTACAAGGGCGTATATTGACACTAATTACAATGCGCATGGTTGTGAAGTACATGATTTTGAAACAAGAGATGATATGTTAAAATGTATTGGACATATTCTGAAAACAGGTGATAATATACTTATAAAGGCATCTCATGGTATGGAATTTACCAAAGTTGTAGAGGCTGTAAAAACAATTAATTTATAATGGAGGTTTTATGAAATTACTTAAGAGAGTAAGCATATTAGCTGTACTTATTACAGTGATTGCAGTATTTGCAGGCTGTGGTAAGGAAGCAACGGTTGTTGGAACATGGGAAGGAGATGATTATACTTATACTTTCAATGATGATGGAACAGGAATCCAGCAGATAGGAGAGATAAGCGTTTCAATTACTTCGTATGAAGCAAAAGATGGAAAGCTGAGCATAACAATCAGTTTCCTTGGGACAGAAGAGACAGATGAGTATACATATTCAATCAAGAAAAATGTACTTTCTTTAAGCGATGGAAACAATACAATAGAACTCAATAAGAAATAGTATTTTAAGACTTTTGCATTATATTCTGATGCGAAAGTCTTTTTTTGAAAATTATATATTTTTATACTTTACAAACTTTTAAATATGTGATAATATCTACAATATAAAAAGTACTTTTTAAATAATTTAATTAAGAGGAGGATTTGTATATGCATGATATTATTGAGCATTATGGAAAGGTCGTTATAGCACTTGCGGGGGTACTTGCAGCAGTATTGCTTACAGCAGCGGTTGTTACTATTGTTTCAGACAGAACTAAAGGTGCTGTTAGTGACATTTCGTATAAGGAGCATATATATGATGCTATTGATGCGAGCAGACCTAATCAGTAATGTGAGGAATGTATATGGAGAAAGAACAGCTTCAGGAGCTGATAGAGAATAATAAAGAGGATATCTTTTCAGAGATTAAGGATGAGATATCTGATGATACTGTAACTGATATCGAGTGGGATGGATATAATCTTTGGATAACACAGTTGGGAAGAGGCTGCTATATTTCCATGAAAGAGCTTAGTGACAGGTATATGGATAATCTGTCTATAAGACTTGCCAATATTATGGGTGCATCTTTTAACAGAATGCACCCGATATTGGAGGCTAATACTGAATCTTTAAGAATCTCAATATGGCACGAATCAAGGTGTGGAAGAAAGAGCATGGCTATAAGAAAGATTCCAAGAAAGCTTAGATTTGGGCATGGTGACCTTGTTAAGTCTGATTATGCTCCTGAGAGTATTATTACATTGCTTGAGAATTGTGTGACGGCTCATCTTTCAACTGTAATTGGTGGACAGCCTCATGCAGGAAAGACAGAACTTCTTAAGTATCTGGCTACATTTATTCCGGCAGAAGAAAAGGTTGGTGTTTATGAGGATAATCAGGAGATACATTACAGGCAGATTAATCCACATAGCAAGTGTGTTGAGTTTTTTGTGGATTCTAAGATTACATATCAGGATATTATAAGAGCAGGTTTACGACATAACATTGACTGGGTTCTTCTTTCAGAATCAAGAGGACCAGAAGTTATGGAGCTTCTTAACAGTTTATCTACGGGAGCTTATTGTATGACGACTATGCATCTGGATGATATAAGGGATATGCCAGACAGAATGTATTCTATGTTGGGTAATGGAGAATCGTCAGACAGATTTATTAACAGTATATATAAGTATATTGATCTTGTGCTGCTTGTTGATTGCGACAGATTTGAAAGAAGACATATTAGCCAGGTAGGTTTTTTAAGCAGGAATCAGGGAGAGAATACATGTACTGTTATATATGAAGATGGGGAATTTCTGGATAGCGATATTCCACAGGATATTATGGATAAGTTTATTAAATACGGAATAGATGATCCGTATATATGGAGGCACAATTGAAGAAGATATTAAGATATTTATCTGTAAAGCAGTTAATGGAGGATATTGCAGACCTGAATGGCGTTATGTCTGTAAGAAGATTTGTTTTATCAACCATGCTTGCAGGAGTTGCTGTATATGGTGCATGTCTGTTGTACAGAATTAATTATATCGCAGCGTTATTTGTTATGATTCTGGCTGTAATTATGATTCCCGGACTAGTAAGGAATTATTTCATGGAAAGAAGTAAAGCGTCAAGATTTGCAGATGTGGATGTGTATCTTCACCAGATGACATACTCGTTTATCAGGAATCCGAAGGTTAATATCGCACTTCAGGATGCGTATGCAATCAGCAGCGGAAGATTGAAGAGATGTCTTTCACGGGCAATTGAAGAACTTCAATATGGAATGGGGGAAAGAGTATATGAAGATGCATTGAAGATTGTTGAAGAAGAATATGATTGTTCAAGAATACGGACACTTCATAAGTTCTTAGTTAGTGTAGAAGAAAAGGGTGGACGATACACAGGAGCAATGGAAGTGCTTCTGGAGGATTTTGACAGATGGGTTAATAATGTATATAAGTATCAGTCAGAGATAAGAAAGATAAAGCGGGATATTACTATAGGAATAATGATAAGCATGGTGCTTGCAATGCTTACTACCGTTATGTGCAGTACTCTTAATATGTTTTCGAAAGAGCCGCTTAGCATAACAAATACACTGGCATATCAGTGCGTTTCCATTGTGTTTGTTGTTCTGTGTATGCTGTTTTACATATATACCCGTAAGCACTATGGTTGTGACTGGATAGGAGAAACCAGAACAGATAAGCAGATAATGCGTGATTATAATAATGTATTTAAGTCGGAAGCAAAGAAGATTACTTTAAAGATGATTCCGTTATGGGGGATTATGCTGCTTACAGTGATAATTCTCGTATTAGTACAGTTAAAGATTGCGGCGATATGTGTTGCTGCAGTTATGGTTCTGTTTATAATAACGCCATTTACACAGAGAAAAGGTTCAGCAGGAAGAATTAAGAATGACTTATATTGTGGTTTTACAGAATGGCTAAGAGACTTAGCAGTTAATCTTGAAAATAAACCATTATTGTCAGCAGTTGAAGATACTTATGATAGCTGTCCTGTTATCATGAAAGAATCTTTAGGAAAGTTCATATATGAGATTGAACTCAATCCATCTGATATCATGCCATATTATAGTTTCTTAAGTGAATTTGATGTGATGGATATCCAATCGGCAGTCAGAATGTTGTATTCAATAGGAGATCTAGACAGGGACAGCATGAATCAGACGATTAATGCTCTCGTAAGAAGAAATTATGAATTATCAGATAAGGCAGAGGCTGCCAGATATCTTGACAGTACAAGCATGATGAGATTTTCTGAGTATATACCAACTTTTTTTGTGGCATTTAAGATGGCGGTTGATATGATGTTAGTTGTTAATATGTACTTATAATTGGAGGTGTATATTATATGAATCATATTATTGATGAATATGCAGGAGTGATAATTGGACTGATTGTATCTTATTCAATGATTAATATTTTTGGAAATATCTTTACAGGGGTGATAAGAATATGAAGGATGTTATTAATACATACGGAGAAGCAGTAATAGGAATGTGTGCAGTGGTGGTTGTCATGACAATGATTGGAATGTCTATGTCTGCGTACAGAAATATACTTTTAGGTGTGATAGGTTCATGCCTTGGATAGCAGATAAAGGGGGTATTAATGAAGGGGATAATTGAGACATCAGTTTATCTTGTTATATTTGCATTGGTATGTTTCTTTTCTATTGATTTCATAAGGATTAATCAGAGAGTTTCTGATGCAGGAGAGATAAGCCAGTATATTGAGAATTATATTGAAGCATATTGTGGGGATATTCCTGATAGTGAATTATCAGAGGAAGCTAGAGATAAGAAGCTTTATGTGTTAGCCAGGTCAGTTCAGAAAGGGGGTATGAGGCTTACATATGGAGACGTAAGCAGGGCAGGTGATTATGAATATATAGAATACACACTGGAATATCCGCTGTCTGCGGCTATGTTTGGTTATTCTTCGCAACATACATATAAAGGACTTGCACGTTACTTTGTAAGCTGAAGATATTTGAGAGGAGTTATTACATGTAGTGGTATTATTGTTGTTATAGCGTTAATAGTTATGATACATGCGTCGATAACAGGAAACAATATTAGAAGAGATGAAGTCAACAGAAGTCTTGACGGTGCTATGGATTTTGCATTTGACAGGATGGGTGATGTATATGCTGATAAATATTTTACAACATATGATGCTGGGAAAAGACAACAGATACTGACTGATCTGATGGAAGAATTTTGTGTGGTTTTAAGTGAAAGAGTTGCGTCAGATGGTAATGTTACTGTTAAACTTATAGATTCAGATTTAGACAGAGGGTTGTTTCAGATTGGAGTTACAGAAGAATATGAATATCCATTTGGTGGAAGAACAGGAAAATGTTACTATGAAAAAACGTATTCCTTTAATTGACAAATGATTTCTTATATCATAGAATATTCTGGTGTGCCTGAAAAGGAGCGTACTAGAATGATATGATAAGGAGACTATTATGGAACTTCAGATTTTACACTGGTTTGAATCATTACATAATCCTATAACAGATCCGGTTATGTATGCTATAACATGTCTTGGAAATGCTGGAATATTCTGGATTTTATTATGTGCGGCGTTCTTATTTATACCAGTATTTAAGAAAGACAGAAAGTTAGGACTTAGCATGGCAATTGGACTTATTCTGTCACTTATTATGTGTAACGGAATTATGAAGAATCTGTCAGCAAGAATACGACCATTCAATGCAGACCCGACATTTGAGAATCTTTATGGAATCTTTAATGGTATTAAGGACTGGTCTTTTCCATCAGGACATACATCAGCTTCTTTTGCAGCGGCATTAGCTATTATATTGTGGGACAGAAAGAAAGGAATTCCCGCAGTTATACTTGCAGCTCTGATTGCAGTTTCAAGATTATATCTTACAGTTCATTATCCGACAGATGTACTTGCGAGTCTGTTACTTGGATCACTGTATGGAGTAATAGGTTATTTGGTTACAAAGCTTATTATGAAAAGATCAGAGAAAGCAAGAAAGGTGTTTTCAGGAGAAGAACCTTATAAGAAGCTTTTTGCCAAGGCATAATGAATATGTAACTATGTGACTGTTTTTAAGAAAGGACGATTGTATATCATGATGGATGTGGTATTTGATACTATCATTGATAGTGTTAAACTGTTGCCGTTTCTTTTTCTGACTTATCTTGCTATGGAGTATCTTGAACATAAGACAAGTGCCAGGACGAAGAAGTTTGTTAAGGATTCTGGCAAGGCTGGGCCTGTTATAGGAGCGTTACTTGGAGCTGTTCCACAGTGTGGGTTTTCTACAGCGGCATCTAACCTGTATGCAGGTAAAGTAATTACTATGGGAACGCTTATTGCCATCTTTATGTCTACTTCAGACGAGATGATACCAGTATTTTTATCAGAACAGGTAGATGTATTAGTGCTTGTCAAGCTTATACTCATTAAGGTTTTTATAGGTCTTATAATGGGTGTTGTAATTGATCTGATAGTGAGAAGAAGCAAGAAAAGTTATAATATGGTAGAAAAGATTGGACATGTATGTGATCATGACCACTGTGGCTGTGAGACAAGCATATTTAAGTCAGCGTTAAGACATACAATAACTATATTTGCATTTATTGTTGTTATATCTTTTGCACTTAATACTTTAATTCACTTTGTTGGTGAAGAGACTTTGGGAAATCTTATACTTAATAAGCCTGTCATTGGACCGTTGATAGCGGGAATTATAGGTCTTATTCCTAACTGTGCATCATCAGTAGTATTAACACAGCTTTATATTGAAGGCGTACTTGGACTTGGCTCTCTTATGGCAGGACTGCTTGCCGGTTCGGGAGTAGGTATTCTTGTGCTGTTCAGAGAGAACGATGATATGAAGGATAATTTTAGAATTCTTGCGATTCTTTATGTGAGTGGTGTAGCATGGGGAATTATAATTGATGCATTATCAAAGATTATATTGTAAGATTGGCAATTTAACAGATTAATATTAATCTCCGGTTATTGGGAGTGTATCTTTCAGGATACATTTTTGATAATCGGAGATTTTTTTATTGAATTAGAAATAAAACAGTGATAGAATGACTTTTAGAAAGATACTTTATAAAAGTTTAACATGAGTTGAAAAAGGAGGTAGTGTTTTTGCAGAGTGTATTGGATGCTGGATTTAAGAAATATGGCAGAGTTATTGCTGATATTGATACCAGTGAAATAGTGAAACTTATGGATTCGTATGATATGCCTGAAGATGTTGTATATGTTGCAGGTGATAAAAAGCTTGAAAATACACAGATTCATAAGGTAATGGAAGAGAGTATATATGGTGGATGTCCTGTACAGACAGGGTATTGTAATGGACATAACCAGAAACTTAATGCACTGGAATATCACAGAAGTTCAGAAGTTAATATTGCGGCAACAGATATGATTCTGCTGCTTGGCAGCAGAGAAGATGTGAAAGACGATTTTACATATGAGACATCTAAGGTTGAAGAATTTTTTGTGCCTGAGGGAACTGCTATTGAGGTGTATGCAACAACTCTTCATTATGCACCATGCGGTGTGGATGGACAGGGCTTTAAGTGCGTAGTTGTACTTCCAAAGGGAACTAATCTTGATGTAGTTAATACTCATGCAACAGCAGAAGATAAGCTGCTTGCGGCATCTAATAAATGGCTGATAGCCCATGAAGATGCTCATATAGATGGAGCATTTAACGGCTTAAGGGGAGAGAATATAACAGTATAGGTTAAAGGAGATAAGTTATGAATAATACACCAGTTATGAAAATCGGTATTGTTGCAGTTTCAAGAGACTGCTTTCCAGAATCACTTTCAGTTACAAGAAGACAGAATCTTGTAAAGGCATATGAAGCAAAGTATGGCAAGGGGGATATCTATGAATGTCCGGTATGTATCGTTGAGAGTGAGATACATATGATGCAGGCACTTGAGGATATTAAGGATGCAGGATGTAATGCGCTCTGTGTATATCTTGGTAATTTCGGACCTGAGATTGCTGAGACAATGCTTGCAAAAAATTTCAACGGACCTAAGATGTTCATTGCGGCAGCAGAGGAGACATCAGCTAATGGAGGTCTTGTTCAGGGACGAGGCGATGCTTATTGTGGAATGCTTAACGCAAGCTATAATCTTAAGCTTCGTGGAGTTAAAGCATATATTCCGGAGTATCCTGTTGGAACAGCAGAAGAATGTGCAGATATGATTCATGAATTCATACCTGTAGCAAAGGCGGTATACGCATTAAGCAATCTTAAGATTATCAGCTTTGGTCCAAGACCTAACAATTTCCTTGCATGTAATGCACCAATCGCAGGTTTATATAATCTTGGTGTTGAGATTGAGGAAAATTCAGAGCTTGATTTATTCGAGAGCTTTAATAAGCATGCAGGAGATGAAAGAATTCCTGATGTTGTAAGGAATATGGAAAAAGAGCTTGGTACAGGAAATAAAAAGCCTGAAATCTTAAGCAGACTCGCACAGTATGAGCTTACATTAACTGACTGGGTTGAATCACATAAGGGCTCAAGAAAATATGTTGCAGTAGCAGGTAAATGCTGGCCGGCATTCCAGACACAGTTCGGATGTGTTCCTTGTTATGTCAACTCAAGACTTACTTCAAGAGGAATACCTGTATCATGCGAGGTTGATATATATGGTGCATTGAGTGAATTTATCGGAGAAGTTGTAAGTGACGATATTGTTACACTTCTTGATATTAATAATACAGTTCCAGCAGATATTTACAATGAGGATATCGCAGGCAGATATGCTTATACACAGAAGGATACATTTATGGGATTCCATTGTGGCAACACTGCATCAAGCAAATTGTCATTCTGCGAGATGAGAAACCAGATGATTATGGCACGTTCACTTCCTGAAGAAGTTACTAATGGTACACTTGAAGGGGATATCGTTCCGGGAGATATCACATTTTTCAGACTCCAGAATTCATCAGATAACAAGCTTTCCGCTTACATAGCACAGGGTGAAGTTCTTCCGGTAAGAACACGTTCATTTGGTGCAATAGGTATATTTGCTATTCCAGAGATGGGAAGATTCTACAGACATGTGCTTATTGAAGGCAATTTTCCACATCATGGTGCAGTTGCATTCGGACATTTTGGAAAGACACTTTTTGATGTGTTTAAGTATATCGGCGTTGAGGATGTGTCATTCAACCAGCCTAAGGGCATGCTTTACAAGAGCGAGAACCCATTTGCATAAACAGGTGCGGTTATAGATATATGATTGTGGAAAGGAGTCTGGCATGAATTATATAGGAATTGACCTTGGAACTTCGTCGGTCAAGATTGTTCTTATGGACACAGCAGGACATATTATTGCAAATGTGTCTAAGAGTTATCCGATTGATTACCCTAAGACTGGCTGGTCAGAGCAGAATCCATATGACTGGTATGATGCCTGTATAGAAGGCATGAAGGAGCTGCTTGACGGACAGGATGAATCAACAGTTGGTGGTATCAGCTTTGGTGGACAGATGCATGGACTTGTTATTCTTGATAAGAATGATGAGGTTATTAGACCGGCTATTTTATGGAATGACGGAAGAACAACGAAGCAGTGTGAGTACCTGAATGAAGTGATAGGCAGGGATAAGTTATCAGAATATACAGCAAATATTGCATTTGCAGGCTTCACAGCACCTAAGATATTGTGGGTAAAAGAGAATGAACCGGATAATTTTGCTAAGATAGACAAGATAATGCTTCCAAAGGATTATATTGCGTATCGTCTTACAGGTGTGCATTGTACAGATGTTTCAGATGCTTCGGGCATGCTGCTATTTGATGTGAAGAATAGGCGTTGGTCGCGCCAGATGCTTGATATATGTGGCGTGACAGAAGCACAGATGCCACGCATCTTTGAAAGCAGTGAGTGCGTTGGCACTGTAAAAAAGGATATTGCAGATGAGCTTGGAATAGGAAGTGAAGTAATTGTTGCAGCCGGTGCAGGTGATAATGCAGCTGCTGCAGTAGGCACTGGTACTGTCGGTGACGGACATTGTAATGTTTCTTTGGGAACAAGCGGTACAATATTCATTTCAAGTAAGGAATTCGGAGTGGATTCCAACAATGCACTTCATTCTTTCGCACATGCAGATGGGAAATATCATCTTATGGGTTGTATATTAAGTGCAGCTTCAGCTAATGGATGGTGGATGGACAAGATACTCGGAACTAATGATTATGCAGGTGAGCAGTCGCAGATAACAGATAATGACCTTGGCAATAATAATGTGTATTTCCTTCCGTATCTGATGGGCGAGAGATCACCGCATAATGACGAATTTGCAAGAGGCACATTTACAGGAATGACAATGGATACTAAGCGTAAGGATATGACACAGGCAGTTCTGGAAGGCGTTGCATTTGCAATAAGGGACTGCTTCGAGGTTGCTAAGAGTCTTGGTATAAGAGTGGAGTCAACCCGTATGTGCGGTGGTGGCGCTAAGTCAGAACTATGGTGCAAGATTATGGCTAATGTACTTGGAATTCCTGTGGAACTGTTAGAGTCAGAGGAAGGTCCTGCTATGGGTGCGGCAATGCTTGCCATGGTTGCAGCCGGGGAGTATAATTGCGTTGAAGATGCGTCTAATGCTCTCGTTAAAGTACGAAAGACAATAAGACCAGATGAGAAGATAATAGAAAGATACGAGGATAAGTACAATAAGTTCAGATGTATCTATCCTGCAATGAAGAACGTATTCAGAACAATTAATTAGTGATTAACAAGGAGAATTTTATTATGAAGTTTTTTATTGATACTGCAAATGTTGAGGATATCCGTAAGGCTAATGACATGGGAGTTATCTGTGGAGTAACCACTAATCCATCCCTTATCGCCAAAGAAGGAAGAGATTTCAAGGAAGTTATCAAGGAGATTACTTCTATTGTTGACGGACCTATAAGTGGCGAGGTTAAGGCTACTACAGAGGATGCAGAAGGAATGATTAAAGAGGGAAGGGAGATTGCAGCAATACATCCTAACATGGTTGTTAAGATTCCTATGACAGTTGAAGGCCTTAAGGCTACTAAGGTGTTATCATCTGAGGGAATAAAGGTTAATGTTACATTAATATTCTCAGCTAATCAGGCACTTTTAGCTGCAAGAGCAGGTGCAGCATATGTGTCTCCTTTCCTTGGAAGACTTGATGACATATCACAGCCTGGAATTAATCTTATTCAGGATATTTCAGATATATTTGCTAACTATGATTTTAAGACAGAGATTATCTGCGCAAGTGTAAGAAATCCGATACATATTACAGACTGTGCACTTGCAGGAGCTGATATTGCAACAGTACCATATAAGGTAATCGAGCAGATGGTTCACCATCCACTTACAGATGCAGGAATTGAGAAGTTCAAGAAAGATTATATCGCTGTATTTGGCGAGTAATGTAACTGACATACATGTTAACCGGGATTAAGCGAGAGGTAATGGATGGATTCATCACAGAAACTAACAAACACGGATGTAAAAAAACTTAATAAAAACCGTATATTCAGACTGATATATAATTCAGATAAGATATCAAGGCAGGAGATAGCAGACCGGTTAGGTCTGTCGCTGCCGACGGTCAATCAGAATCTTAAGATGCTCATGGAAGATGGACTTATAGAATATGTTGGCAATTTCACTTCAACGGGTGGAAGAAGGGCACAGGCAATTACTATTAATAATAACGCAAGAAAAGCCATCAGCGTGAATATCAAAGCTGACTATATTAATGTAGATGTAGTCGGACTTAAAGGTCAGATTATATACAGTATGGATGTTAAAGCACATTTTAGTAAAAGCAGCGCATATATTGAGAAACTTACTGATGCGGTAAGACATGCAGCGGATTATGTTGGAGCAGATGCAGATGACATTCTGGGAGTTGGCATTACAGTTCCGGGAATACTTGATGATGAAAAGCAGATTCTTATCTCAGCACCACCATTAAAAGCTAAGAACTATGATTTTGCAAAGCTTATATCAGCTATTGATTATCCGGTCGTAGTGATGAACGATGCGAGGGCAGAGGCATACGCAGACCACTGGTTTAATGGAAAGCCTGAAGATGAAAAAATATATATTATGCTTGGTGAAGGTGTTGGAGGTGCATATATTAACGCTTCCGCAATCAGAAATGGTGTTCATAACCGTGGTGGCGAATTCGGACATATGGTTATTCACCCTGGAGGAAAGCAGTGCCTGTGTGGTAAGAAGGGCTGTTTTGAAGCATATGTTTCTGAAAAAGTTTTATCATCAGAGCTTAATACATCACTTGAAGATTTCTTTGCACAGGCAGAGAAGGGAAAGCCTGACTATGTGGATATGTTAGAAGAATACATTGATAATCTGGCACTTGGAATTAATAATATATATACAATGATGGATTGTGACATTGTCCTTGGTGGAACGGTTGCACCATATATTAAGAGGTATGAGGATAGAATTAAAGAATGTCTTGTTAATGATTATTCCTTTGATACAGATGCGGATTATTTAAAAATATCAGATGATGGCGGCGGAAAATCAGGGCTTGGAGCAGCATTAAGCTTTGTTGCCAGATTTATTGATGGTGTGGAATGATGAAAGCTTATAAGATAGCGTGAAGTAGTGATTCTTGCTGCATGAGTGCTGAATGCTATGATGCGTCAGAGGGTTGCATAAGCTTGGAATGCCTCTGTGTTTACCTATAAAAAAGATGTAAAGTGTGTGATTTATAGGTGAATTTCAAACTTGACTATTAAGATAGATAAAAATAATGCTTAAAATACCTATAAGGAGTCGATTAATGACTTCTTATAGGTGTTTTTTTGCTTTGAAGAAGAATTTTTGCTGAAATTGGTCGGAATTATATGAAAAGTTACCTATAAATCAACAGGTATGGGGATTCTTATAGGACAGAAGCGGAAATAAACACATAAATAAAACAAGAATTGCTTGACAAATGTGTGCATACACTGTATATATATATATATACAGTGTATGCACAAAAATAGTATATCAGGTGTATAGCTGTTATGTGTAAGACTGTGTTTTGGGGAGGCAGAAGAATGATTTCTTTGAGTGAAGTTAATAAGAGATTAGGAAGTTTCAGACTGAAGGACATCTCAATAGAGATTCCTGATGGATACATATGTGCACTTGTGGGGCAGAATGCGTCAGGAAAGACTACTCTTATTAAGATGATACTGGGGCTTTGCAGACCGGACGATGGAACGGTTGTAATTGATGGATTGAATTATCAGGAAGCGGAAAGCGAGAAGAGAATCCGTGATATTACAGGAATAGTACCAGTCAATGAACTTATGAATTCAGAACTTTCACTTTTAGAGAATGGAAGATGTTATGGCAGGTTTTACAGCAGATATGACGAAAGCATCTACATGGAGTATCTTGAACGGTTTGGACTTGATAGAAAGATAAAGTTTGGAAAATTATCGAAGGGACAGAAGATAAAGGCACAGTTTGCATTTGCATTATCAACAGACCCAAAGTATCTGATACTGGATGAACCGACAGCTAATTTTGATCCTGATTTTAAACAGGATTTCCTGAATGTGATTATGCAGTTTATGGAAAGCGGTAAGAAAAGTGTGATTATTGCATCACATATACTGGATGAATTAGACAGGATTGCAGATTATCTTATATATCTTGATAAGGGAGAACTTGTATATTCAGGAGATATAGAAAGCTTCAGGGATAAGTACAGGATAATATCAGGAGAAAGCTATAAAGTGAAATTTCTTAAGCAGGAAGATATCATACATGCAGAGGACAGGAAATACGGAACTAAAGCACTTGTAGTCAATCATGGATATTCAAAGTATGATGGTGCACTTACGGTAACAGTTCCGACACTGGAAGAATTCATGTATCATTACAGTAAAAGAGGTGAAAGTGTAATATGAAATACTTAATGATGGATTATATATATGGATGGCATTGGGAGAATTTCAAGGCATCATATGAACACGGAAATTCAGCAATATTTAATTTTTTAGCGGTACAGCTTATATTTGTGGCACAGATCATTAAAACAGCCGGATGGGCTCAATTAGTAATTGCTTCAGGGTATTTTATATCTCTTGCTATCTGCTGTCTTTCAATATTCACACACCCTGCCGAATTAAGAACAATGTATTATGTATGCCCGCTTACAACCAATGAGCGTGAAAAGCTGGTGAGAAACTCTTATATTTTCAGAGTTGCAGTACACATGCTGATACTGACGATTGGCAATATATTTATGATGATGGCAGTAAGATTCAGTGCGTCTGTATTTATATATATTACTATAAATGCATTTATAATCAGCACGCTGCTTCCATATGGCAAAAAAGATGGATTGTTATCATATGTTATGGCACTTATAATTATATGTACAATTACTGACTGCTGGCAGTTTGATATATTAATGAGTTCATTTACGCCGATTATTGAAGAACGTTTTTTATATTCAATATTGGTGCTTATAGAGTTTCCAGTATGCATAGGTTATGCAAGGCAGGTAAAAAGAAAGCTTAAGTCAGCGGCAGTTTATGAAGAGGTGGTTTTATGAGCATTAATATAAATATCCTGCCACAGGGAACGCTTGCAATATACGAGCAGATAATAATGCAGCTTAAGAATGCGATAGTAACTGGGGAACTGAAATCCGGCGAGGCACTTCCTTCAATAAGGGCGTTGGCAGCAGACCTGCAGGTAAGTGTGATAACAACCAAGAGGGCTTATGAAGAACTTGAAAAAGAAGGGCTTATCCGCTCAGTTGCTGGAAAAGGATTTTATGTGTGTGAATACAACACAGATTATCTGAAAGAAAAGCAGCTTATGATGATAGAAAAGAGAACTCAGGAAATCATATATGAAGCAAAAAATGCAGGGCTTTCCTGTGATGATTTAGTGGATATGATTCGCACTTTGTATGAGGAGAAATAGAAATGGACAATATTGCATTGGAGTTTAAAGATGTAACAGGAAAAGGCTTTGGATTTAAGCTTAAGAATGTCAGTATGACACTGGAAAACGGCTACATATATGCGGTCACAGGAAAGAACGGAGCAGGAAAAACGACATTGTTTAACTACATTTTAACAGAGAAAAAAAGATATACAGGCAGCATAAAGCTGTCCGGTTACGAGCTTGCTGGAAATCATGCAAAAGCAATGGAAATCACCGGGCTGGTGTCAGAGGATAATGTATTCTTCGAGAACCGTACCGGAAAGCAGAATGCTGATATACTGGGACTTGTGTATGATGATTTTGATTTGGAACTGTTTAATGAATGTATGAAAAAGATGAATGTCAGCACTGCAACGACATTGTGGCGTATGTCAAGAGGTGAGCGTATGAAGTTCCAGCTTGCGTTTGCAATAGCACATCACAGCAGGCTGTATCTTCTTGATGAAGCAACAGCAGGCATGGATGCAGTGTTTAAGATAGAATTATTTGACATGTTAAGAGAACTTATAGCACAGGAATGCTGTGTGATTATGATAACACATGATGACTATCAAAACAGATATCAAACAGCAGGAAAAATTAGAAAAGTTCTTTAAAGAAGAAAATACATGGTTTCCGGATAATGTAGGAGAGAAGTTTCTGGCCATATTTTTCTTCATAATATCAGGAATATTAGCATGTGCACCTAATAAAATGATAGATTTCAGTGATTTGAACAATGACATGAAGGTTGTTCTGATTGGGTACATGTTTTACATTCTTGGCGTGACATATATGGTCATGAAATACAAATCTTATCAGGAAGCATACAGCACTAACAGAAAAAGAATAACAACAAAAGAACTGTTGAAAAACATGCCGATAGACAGGATGCAGCTATGGATATTCATAACAAAAAAGAAAATAAAACCATGTGCAGTAATGACTGCGATAATAATAGCCATAAGAATAATAATAACATTGGCAGCCTATAGAAACATTTATCTATCAGACATACTGATGGTGCTGGTATTTAATCTGATTGTACCCGTCCTGATAGCGTAGTGGCTGTGTCCTATAAGAAACACATATATGAATGTTTTATGGGAAATAAGTCTATGGTATCACTCATCAGGCATGTATAATGAATCTACATCAGTCTTGGATTATATGCCGCGCTTTTATTACTGATTTTCATCTTCATTGCACTCATAAGTCCTCTCACTGATAATAAACCTGGGTCTATTCTTGACCTCCATATATATCTTTCCAATGTATTCCCCGATAACGCCAAGGCACATAAGTTGTATTCCGCCCATGAAGCATACGATACATACTGTACTTGCCCAGCCGGTTACTGTGTTGCCGAGCAGGTTGTCAACGACAGCCCAGATTACACCAATAAAGCTGAGGATTGAAACGATAATACCAAGTGACATAACAAGACGGAGTGGTTTTACACTAAGGCTTGTTATGCCGTTTAATGCAAGGTTAAGCATTTTGCTGAAAGGATAGTGCGACTTTCCGGCAAGTCGTTCGCTTCTTGAATAATATACGCTTGTACTTTTAAAACCGACAAGCGGGATAAGCCCACGAAGGTACAGATTAGTTTCCTTGAATTGTGCCAGTTCATTAATCACACGCTTTGATAAAAGCCTGTAATCGGCATGGTTATATACAGTTTCTGCGCCAAGCTTTGCCATGATTTTATAGAAGCCTTTAGCTGTGTTTCTTTTAAAAAATGTATCTGTTGAACGATCATTTCTTACACCATAGACGATATCACAGCCATCGTGGTAAGCGTCAACCATATCTTCCATTGCATGAATATCATCCTGTCCGTCGCAATCTATAGATATAGTCATATCAGCATACTGGGAAGCCTCCATAAGACCGGCAAGTACACTGCTCTGGTGTCCGCGGTTGCGGCTCTGGCTTATTCCGATGAAATGTTCATCCTTCTTTGATAAATCCGTAATGATATCCCATGTACTGTCAGAACTTCCATCATTGACAAACATTATCCTGCTGTCAGAACTGATTTTGCCGGCTTTGATAAGATGGTTAAGTTCATCAAGAAACATGCCTGAGGTAACAGGCAGAACCTGTTCCTCGTTGTAGCATGGAATTACAATATATAAACAATCAGGTCTGTTCATAAAAACCTCCCGTTAAAGTTTTTGTTGTTCAATAGTGTATTCCCTGTATTGTTTGTAACTCTTATTATCCTGATTAAGAATAATAAAACGGTTGAATATAATTGCTATGAATAAAAGAATTACAGCGAATACACCACATTTGTATAAATGCTTCTTTGTGACTGAGGACAGTTTCTTTGCCATGCTGTAAAAACCAATAATACTAAGAGGCAGTAACAGCATGAAATAAGGAAGCGTGTACTGGCATTTGCCTTCCCAGAACAGGTGGAATATGAAACCGCCTATAAAAGTAAGCGGAAGCACAGCAGCACCTGCGAAAGTACATTCAATAAGTGTATTCACAGCATAAAGCATACTTCCAAATAAAATAATACTCTGCATTATATTAAGAAATGCGATAAATGGTGAACTTCCCTTTAGTGAAAGAATATCCGAGATAACAGGGCTTTTCTCAATATCACTGCTGCGGACATTGGTTATCCAGAAACACTGGAATTCAGGGTTATTCCACTGAGAGGCAACTTTCTTCGAAAGAAATGATGTAAATGCTTTGTGGTCGTTTTTATATGTGTCAATATAACCTTTAATCTCTGCTTTAGAGACCTCAGCTTCTTTCTTAGTATCGTAATCGTTATTCTCGTAAAATGCAGCAATACGCCCGCTGTACCAGCCGTCTGCATAAACATTGCCATCAGATGGGTGAAGTCCCATTGCAATCCATGTCCAGCTTGAAGCACCGCTTCCAAGATTGCAGCCGGAAATCTTTTCGATAACAAGCTTTGGAGCAATGGCCTGAATTGCAAATCCTGCAATTACGGCACATGTAACAAGAATAATCTGTATATTTCTGTGTCTTAGTGCTTCTGCAACCGTATAGATTATGAGTGCAATCATGAATATAAGATAATTATTTTTAACCATAACGCTTAACATCATGGAAACAGCACTTATAACAATATATGAAATCTTAAAGCTGTTAAATTCTTTAAGGCTGTCAATAAAAAGCATTGTGTATTTGAAAGCGGAAGTGGCAAAGAATAATCCTGCAATATTGCCATATATGAATACGCTGTAGAGAGTCCATGGGAAAAACAGAATTCCCAGTATAATAGTGGACAGGCTTGCAATCCGCGGAAGCTTTAAAATCCCAAGTATGTCAGAAAACATCTTGTAAGTGAATACAATCATCACAACATTAAGAAGCTGCCAGAATAAGTAATTATAGTCACCAACTATGAAACCTATAATGTATTCAATGAACAGAAGCCCAATCTGGTTAGTGTATTTTGCTATATAGCCATTGTACCGGAATGCCGAATAATCACCGTTTCTAAGTCCTCTTGCAGCATCAAGTACATAATACTGGTCAGCGCCTGCATTACTCTGCGTAAGCAGAACCCAGGCAGCACCGCTTATACCAATTATAATAAGACATATATTGCGGATTCGTATAAATGTTTTCTCGTTATTGGAAAGATAACTGTTAATTCTGGTGAAAATGTTATTTCTCACAAGATAAAAGACTGCAGCAATAAGAACTACAAGTATGATTATATGAAGCCATGCATGGTCTCCTGTGTAATAAGTGTGTTCACTTGCATCAGCTGTCAGTCTGCTCGTACTGAAAATGCTTAGCAGAAACAACCATATGTTAATAATAAGAAACAGACCTAAAACAATATATCTGTATACTGAATAAAGAGTTTTAGACATAATATTCTTCCCCCCCAGCTGGAATTAATGAAATATTAATCTAAATAATAACATATGATTACATCTATTGAAAGTTGTAAAATCAAATGATTTTGATTATAATGTAGTCATATTTTTTTTGGAGGATATAAACAATGATAGCTGATTCAATGGTTTCTTTAGTAAAAAACAGTTCGGTAATCCGTGCAATGTTCGAGGAAGGCAACAGACTTGCCAAGTTATACGGAGCAGAGAATGTGTATGATTTCTCACTTGGTAACCCTAATGTTCCAGCACCTGCAGAGGTTAATGAAGCAGTTAAGGATATAGTAGATAATGAAGAATCAACATTTATACATGGCTATATGAGTAATGCAGGATATGAGGATGTGAGACAGACTATAGCTGAGTCACTTAATAGAAGATTCGGAACACATTTTAACCATACTAATATTGTAATGACTGTTGGAGCAGCAGGCGGGCTTAATACAATATTCAAGACATTACTTAATCCGGGCGAAGAGGTTATGACATTTGCACCATTCTTTGGTGAATACAGGAATTATGTAAGCAATTTTGGCGGAAAATTAGTGGTTGTTTCACCTAATACTGTGGATTTCCAGCCTAAGCTTGACGAGTTTGAAGCAAAGATAACACCTAAGACAAGAGCTGTTATCGTTAATAATCCTAATAACCCGACAGGTGTTGTATATTCAGAGGATACTATAAAGAAGATGGCTGCTATTATGGATAAGAAGCAGAAGGAGTACGGAACAGAGATTTACTTAATAGCAGATGAACCATACAGAGAGTTAGCTTATGACGGTGTTGATGTTCCATATCTTACTAAATATTACGACAATACTATTGTTGGTTATTCATACAGTAAGTCGCTTTCACTTCCAGGTGAGCGAATCGGATATCTTGTTATTCCTGATGAGGTTACAGATTCAGAAGATGTTAAGTCAGCAGCTTCTGTAGCTACAAGAATTTTAGGATTCGTTAATGCACCTTCACTTATGCAGAGAGTTGTTGCAAAATGTGTTGATGCACAGGTTAATCTTGAAGCATATGACAAGAACAGAAAGGCAATATACGAAGGACTCACAAAGTTAGGCTTTGAATGTATAAAACCAGAGGGAGCTTTCTATCTTTTCGTAAAGTCGCCTGTTGAAGATGAAACTGTTTTCTGTGAGGCAGCCAAGAAGCACAATATCCTTATGGTTCCTGCGTCATCATTTGGATGCCCTGGATATGTTAGAATTGCATACTGTGTATCTTATGAGACAATTGTTAATTCATTGCCACATTTTGCAGAAGTTGCTAAAGAGATGGGATTATAATTATTCGTGAAAGAAGAGGACTTATATATGAAGACATGGGAGAAGAATATCAGAAGAGTTGAGCCATATGTGCCGGGAGAGCAGCCAAAGGTTAAAGATGTTGTAAAGCTTAATACCAACGAGAATCCATATCCTCCAACACCTAAGGTGCTTGAGGCAGCAGAGAGAATGAATATCAGCGATTTAAGGCTTTATCCGGACCCTGAGGTTACAGACCTTGTACATGCAATTGCAGCTTATTACGGAATGAATGAGAATCAGGTGTTCGTCGGAGTTGGCTCTGATGATGTATTGTCAATGTGCTTCCTGACATTCTTTAATTCTGACAAGCCAATACTGTTTCCTAATATCTCATATTCTTTCTACAGTGTATGGGCTGACCTTTACAGAATTCCATATGAGAAGCAGCCGCTTGATAAGGATTTTAATATAATTCCAGAAGATTATTACAAGGAGAATGGCGGAGTGGTATTCCCTAACCCTAATGCTCCTACAGCACTTTATATGGAACTTGATAAGGTTGAAGATATTATAAAACATAATCAGGATGTAGTTGTTATTGTTGATGAGGCTTATATTGATTTTGGCGGAAAGTCAGCAATGGAGCTTGTCAATAAGTATGAAAATGTGTTGGTTGTACAGACATTTTCTAAATCACGTGCAATGGCTGGTATGAGAATAGGTTACTGTTTCGGTAATCCAGAGCTTATAAAGGCACTTAATGCTGTCAAATTCTCATTCAATTCGTACACAATGAACAGAACTTCAATAAGCTATGGAATTGAGTCTGTCAATGATAAGGAATACTTTGAAGAGTGCGTGGGTAAGATAGTCAAGACCAGAGAGAATGCTAAGGAAAGACTTTCACAGTTAGGCTTCTCATTCCCTGACTCTAAGGCTAACTTTATATTTGCAACACACAAGAGTGTTTCGGCTAAGGAAATATTTGAAAAACTTAAAGAAAAGAACATATTTGTCAGATATTTTAACCAGCCACTTATTGATAATTACTTAAGAATTACAATAGGAACTGATGAGCAGATGGAAAAGCTTTACGCTGCGTTAGAAGAGATAACAGGACAGGTTAAGTAATATGGGAATACCTTTTGAACAGAGAAATTTTCAGAAAGAACTTGATAAGAAGATAGCGGGCTTCCAGAAGGACGGAATTGTACCGACTCTGCTGCTTCACAGCTGCTGTGCACCGTGTAGCAGCCATTGTATAGAGTATCTTTCTGATTATTTCCATATAACTGTATTCTACTATAATCCGAATATATCTGCTGAGGAAGAGTACAGAAAAAGAGTTGAAGAACAGAAGAGATTCATCAGTGAATTTCCGGCAAAGTATAAGGTTTCCTTCATAGAAGGCGATTATGATACTAAAGAATTCTATGACATAGCTAAAGGATATGAACAGTGCAGGGAAGGTGGGGAAAGGTGCTTCCGCTGTTATGAGCTGAGACTTAAAAAGACCTGTGAGACTGCAAAGGCTGGTGGATTTGATTATTTTACGACAACGCTTACAATAAGTCCTCTAAAGAACAGCGTCAGGCTTAATGAAATAGGTTTAAAGCTTTCAGAGGAATATGATATGCCTTATCTTTTATCTGATTTTAAGAAAAAAGAGGGATATAAGCGTTCTATTGAGCTTTCACATGAGTATAATCTATACAGGCAGAATTATTGCGGATGTGTCTATTCGCGTTGATTTTTGTATAGGGAGTATGATATACTAAAACAAGATTTTGTGGTGATTAAATTTAAAGAGTAGATTGCATTATAATGCGTGAATTGGAGGATAATACTATGGCAAAGAAACATGGATTGGCTAAGGTTGTTTTAGGAGTAGGCGCTGCTGCTGTAGCAGGCAAGGTTGCTTTTGATAAGTTCAAGCAGACTAAGGAAAGATTTGCTAAAGAAGAGAATGATAGTTTTGATGATGAAATCCGTAAGTATAATGCTATCGGAGAGAAGAAGGTTATAGAGGTTGAAGACGAGGTATTTGCTGGCTGCGAGCTTAAAGCAGTGGCTTCTAAGGCAGTACTTGACCTTGGTCTTGCAGTGTTTGAAAAGGATGTATATATTAATTTCTCAAGTAATGCAAGTTCAGTAACTATCATTCTCCCAGAAGGTGTCAATGCAACATGTGATATATCAAGAAAGATAGCAGGAGTTAAGAACCTTGTTGATAATGTTGATGAGGAAGGAATCCATACAGTATATATTATTGGTAAGGCTGTATGCAGTAATGTAGAAGTTATTCCTGTTAATTTCTATGTCGATGAAGAAGATGAGGAAGATTCTGATTTTGTTGATGAAGATGACTGCCTTGCATCAGATGATGATTTTGACGATGATGTTATATTTGATGAGAAAGACGGAGATGTTGAGGTTGAAGTCAAGGTAATCAATGAGAAGGCAGATGGCAAGGAAGAAGAAAAGCCTGAAAAGGAAGAATCTGCTGATGATACAGAAGAAACAGAGACAATTAATCTTGAAGAAGTGTAATAACTTCACTATGCTAAAGAATTATGAAGAACAGAGATAAGATATTAGATTACTTTGATAATGTGGCAGATGGCACAATTGTGTCGGCTAATGATATGTATGAGCATGGATTTGAGAGGATGAATCAGGAAGCATTCTTCCGGGCTGTCGAAAGGCTCTCTGACGAGGGTGAGATAATCCGTGTTGGAAGAGGTATGTATATTAAGAAATCAGACGCACAGGGAGATATTACAGAGCTTTTACTGAATTATTTCTTTGGAGAGGATAATTCAAGCGGAATGTTTACCGGAATACACCTGTATAACAAATATTTGCTTACGAATGTGAAGTCTGATAATATAAGCTTGTATTCTAACGTGTGTAAGCAGTCTGTATGTCATATTGGTAATATAGAGGTGAAAAGACCTGCAGTAGAACTTGATTTTGATAATACAAGAATTATTGAGGCAATGGAGATATTCCAGAATTATTTTGACATTCCTGAACTTGATAAAACTAAGTTTGCAAGATATGCAAAGCAGTTTGCAAGGGGTTATGATGATGAGGCCGCGGTAACAGTATTGCGAAGCATGAAGTATAAGAAAAGATCAATTGCTTTTATGAAGAAGGTTCTTGATACATACAAGGTTCCTAATACTTTATCTCAGTTTTTAAGTAATGCTTCACATTATAAAGTGCCAACATTTAATAAGCTTGCAAGATAGTTAAGAATTGGTTTATCTAAGGAAAGGACAGAATATGAAGAAGATAATGATTGCATCAGATATACACGGTTCTGCATATTATTGCAGAAAGCTGCTTGAAAGATATGAAGCAGAGAAGCCAGACAGACTCGTTCTTTTAGGTGATATACTATATCATGGTCCGAGAAATGACCTGCCTAAGGAATATGCACCTAAGGAAGTTATTGCAATGCTTAATCCTTTACGCAATGAGATTATATGCGTAAGAGGTAATTGTGATACAGAGGTTGACCAGATGGTGCTTGACTTTAATGTACTTGCAGAGCAGGCATATCTTAATTTCAATGACAGATCAATCGTTCTTGCACATGGACACAAGCTTGATGAGAAGAATATACCTGCATTAAAGGAAGGCGATATTCTACTTTGCGGACATACACATGTACCTAAGTGTGAGAAGAGAGATAATTACATATACATGAATCCTGGTTCAGTTTCAATTCCTAAAGAGAACTCAGAACACAGTTATATGATACTGGAGGATAAGTTCTACTGGAAGAACCTCGATGGGGAAGAGTACATGGAATATTAATATATCATATTTATTTTATACATTTTTAATTGCTTTTATTGGGTTGTGTGTTACCATATGTATGTTGATGTGAATTACTTCAATATATAGAAAGGGAATGTTTTTTATGAACCGATTTAAGCAGAGTTTTTCAAGATTTATGTATGGAAGATATGGCATGGACCAGCTTTCGAGATGCTTATCATATGTAGTTCTTGTTTTGATTATACTTACTTTCTTTTTAAGGAGTAATGTAATATATACAGTAGCACTCCTTGGTATTGTGTACATATATTTCAGAATGTTTTCAAGAAATATATCAAGAAGAAGTGCTGAAAACCAGAAGTATATGAAGATTCATTATAAATTTATGAGTAAGTTTAACAAGGTAAGAGCAAGAATTAAGGACAGTAAGACACATAGAATTTTCAAATGTCCAAGCTGTGGGCAGAAGATAAGAGTTCCTAAGGGAAAGGGCAGAATTAGTATTAAGTGTCCTAAGTGTCGTATAGAATTTATCAAGAAAACATGATATTTAATTAATTAACGGCTGGTGCGTATGCATCAGCTGTTTTCATGTTATTGTGGTTGTCAGCATAGATATTATGTGAGCTTAACCGGAGAATTATATGTGAATCCGAGAATTGAAAATCTATTGCAGATTAGTGCTGATACAAGTGAAGATATAAGGCAGCAGGTACCTGATATGGATGCCGGGTTTGATGACTCTGACAGAACATGGGAGATAATTGTCAAGACAGCTGGAAGTCTGGACAGGATTAGAAGCATTTATACAAATGCTGAGTTTACGCAGCTTCTATGTGGATACTGGATTGTAAGAACAACGATTGATAGTATTGAAGCACTTGCTACAGAACCGGAGATAATATTTATTGAAAAGCCTAAGGCATTATATTTTGAATTGTATGCAGCAAAGTCAGAAGCTTGCGTTAACGTTGCAAAAGCAGAAGAAACCCAGTATGGAGGCGTGACTGGAAAAGGTGTACTAGTAGCGGTAATTGATTCTGGGATAGATATAGGTAATAATGAATTTCTTGATGACTCAGGTAAAACAAGAATTAAGACGTTGTGGGACCAGACAACAGGCATTACATATTCTGATATGGAAATTAACAGTATACTGGAAGATTACAAGAATGGAGTTGTAAAGACACTGCCAGCTAGGGATGTAACCGGACATGGCAATGAAGTTGCAGTTATTGCATGTGGAAGGAGCGGTGTTGCTTCAGACGCAGATATTATAATTGTAAAGCTGGGAAATTCAGGGGGAAACGCATATATAAGGACAACGCAGATTATGAAAGGCGTTGATTACTGCATAAGAAAAGCTATTGAATATAGTCAGCCGGTTGCGGTTAATATAAGTTATGGTGGAACTTATGGCAATCATGAGGGCAGTTCTATATTTGAAATGTTTATAGATGACTGCTGTTCAACATACAGATGCAGTATATGTATAGGTGTTGGCAATGAAGGAGAAGGAAGAACACATTATTCAGGTCAGCTTGTCAGTGGAAATGTACTGGATGAAGAGCTTGCAATTGGTGATTATGAGCCTCAGATAAGTATACAGATATGGAAAAGGGCAATGGACAATGCAAGAATTGAACTTATTGCGCCAACAGGGGAAAGACTGGTTATAAGTGAAAGAAATGCGGGGGTTGTGCATCATAACATTAAGAATATGCGTATCGTATCAAAGGCATATGGACCGGGACCATTCTATATGGGTGAAGAGATATATGCAGCCATAGTTGCGACAAGCGGATATATTACTTCTGGAATATGGGATATAAGATTTACCGCAGCAAATGTGTTGGATGGATTCTTTAATATGTGGCTTCCTCCGGTTTCGACATTAAGCAGTGCAACAGGATTTTTAAGACCGTCGCCTGAGTACACATTTACAATACCGGGGACTTCGAGGCGGGCAATATGTGTTGGCGCCAATGGACGTGCTCCGGGGAGTGCAGCCACATTTTCAGGCAGGGGAGTTAATGTAAAAAGCGGCCTTCTGCTGTATGCAAAACCTGACATAACAGCACCGGGAGTTAATATAAGAATTCCAGGGAATAAGGAGAAAACTGTCACGGGGACATCTTTTGCAACACCCATGGTTACGGGTGCTGCTGCAATGCTGATGGAATGGGGGATTGTGAAGGGCAATGACCAATATATGTATGGTGAAAAGCTTAAAGCATACCTTATAAATGGTGCAACACGGGTGGGAAATGTATGGCCTGATTCAGCCAGAGGCTGGGGAGAATTATGCGTTGCGGCAAGCATTCCAGCTAAATAAATTCATTTAACACTTGAAAAATATACAAACATTGTGGTAAAGTATGTTTAACATACAGTATTAATGTGTTATTAGAAAAGAGGTTATATATATGAAGATTTCAACAAAGGGAAGATATGCGCTCAGGGTCATGATTGATCTTGCAGAGCATAATACAGGAGAATATATTCCACTTATGGATATTGCCAGAAGACAGGATATTTCTGAGAAGTATCTGGAAGCGATTGTTGCAACATTAAGCAAGAATGATTTTCTCATATCATTAAGAGGAAAGGGTGGCGGATACAAGCTTGCACGCAATCCGGAGGATTATTCAGTGCTTAGCATACTTCTTGTAACAGAGGGTTCACTTGCACCGGTAGCATGTCTTGAGAAGAAGCCTAACAGATGTCCGAAGGTGGCAGAATGTAAGACTTTACAGATGTGGGAAAACTTTGAGAAGCTTGTTATTGATTACTTCAGCAATATTACAATAGCAGATTTGGTTAATTCTAATGTGGGAATAGACAGTTATATTATATAGTAAATGTTAATGATAGTTCATGACTGCCTGAGATTGTTCAGGCAGTTATATTTTTTCTCAAATAACCTATTGACATACTAGGTAAAAGGGTTTAATATATGGACAGTTCAATAAATATTGAATGTTCATCGCATAACAGATGAAAGGATGAGAAATATATGAGTGGTTTTAACACATCACTGCTGCATGATGGCGTTGACGATTATCCCAACGGAGCAACACTTGTTCCTATATATCAGTCAAGCGCATTTAAGCATGAGAGTGCAGAAGAACTGGAGAGAATATTTGATAATAAGGCGATGGGATTCTCATATACGAGAATCAATAATCCGACGATAGAAGCATTTGAAAAAAGAATTACCAAGCTGGAAAAAGGATTTTCAAGTGTAGCGTGTTCTTCCGGAATGGCGGCAATATTTAATTCTATAGCTAATATTGTAAGACAGGGTGATGAGGTTGTTGCTTCATGTGGATTATATGGTGGAACAGTCGAACTGTTTGAAGACTTAGAAAGCTTTGGCATTACAGTGAAATATGTGGCTGATAATAAGCCAGAGTGTTTTGAAGAACTTATAACAGATAAGACAAGAGTTGTATTTGCAGAGACAATCGGTAATCCCAAGCTTGATGTAACAGATATTAAGGCAGTAGCGGATGTTGCACATGCACATGGAATTCCGCTTATAGTTGATAATACGGTATCAACGCCATATCTTATACAGCCTATAACTCTTGGCGCAGATGTGGTAGTTAATTCATCATCAAAGTACATTAATGGAAGCAGTGATGCGATAAGCGGAATACTTACTTTTAATGGAAAGTTCAAGTTTGATAAAGAAAAGTATCCGGGACTTAAACCATATTTGAAATTCGGTCCAATGGCATATATAATTAAACTTCGTAACGGATTATTCAGAAATACTGGTGGTTGTCTTTCACCACAGAATGCTTTTCTTAATAACCTGGGACTTGAGACATTAGGGCTTAGAATGGAGAGACACTGTTCTAATGCGTATGAACTTGCCAGATACTTAGACACATTTGAAGGAATTACAGTTAATTATCCGGGACTTGAGAGCAGTCCGTATCATGAAGTGGCTGATAAGCAGTTTACTAAAGGCTATGGTGCGATAATAACCTTCAGGGTTGGAAGCAAGGAAAGAGCATTTAAGATAATTAATGCATTAAAGATTCCTAATATAGTTTCTAACATAGGAGATACCAAGACACTGGTTATCCACCCTGCTTCAACGATTGCACTTCATCTAAGCGGCAAGGATAAAGAAGCTTCAGGAGTGTATGACGATCTGATAAGAGTCAGCGTAGGAATAGAGGATATAGATGATCTTAAGGAAGATTTCAGTGCAGCCTTAGAGTCTACTGATAATGAATAGTGCATGGCACGGAAATGAGGATATTATGGCAGAGAAAGTTGATTATGGAACACTTAAGAAGGGCGGATTCATGAGACAGAAGCAGAAGAATAACTTCTCACTTCGTCTTGCAGTTGTAGGAGGATATCTTACAGCCGAGAATCTTACCAAGATTGCTGAAGTTGCAGAAAAATATGGAGACGGACATGTCCATCTTACATCAAGACAGGGCGTTGAGATTCCATTTATTAAACTTAAAGATATAGATGCTGTTAAGGAAGAACTTGCAGAGGGCGGCTGCAGACCAGGTGTGTGTGGTCCGAGAGTGCGTACAGTCACAGCCTGTCAGGGCAATACAATATGTCCTAGCGGTAACATAGATTCATATGATATTGCAGTTAAGTTAGACGAAAGATACTTCGGAAGAGAACTTCCACATAAATTCAAATTCGGTGTTACAGGATGTCAGAACAACTGTCTTAAGGCAGAGGAGAATGATGTTGGTATCAAGGGTGCTGCTGATGTTAAGTGGATTGAAGACAAATGTATTGGCTGTGGTGTATGTGAGAAGGCCTGTCGTACAGGTGCAATCACAATGCAGGACGGCAAGGTGGCAGTTGATTATGACAAATGTAATTACTGCGGCAGATGTGCTAAATCCTGTCCAACAGATGCGTGGGACGCACCTTCTGCATATATCATTTCATTTGCAGGAACATTCGGTAATTCTATAAGCAAGGGTGAATCACCACTTCCGCTTATCAGAAATGAAGAACAGTTATTCCGTGTCTGTGATGCGGCAATCCAGTTCTTTGCAGACAACGCAAAACCAAGTGAAAGATTTAAGTTCACACTCGACAGAGTTGGAAGAGAAGAATTCTATAAGAAGATTAAGGAGGCATACAATGGCTGATTTTGAAATTGATGATACAGTAGATATTACTGATGTGGTCTGCCCAACAACATTTGTTAAGGCAAAGGTAGCACTTGAAGAGTTAGATGACGGACAGATTCTTGCAGTCAGAATGAATGATGGTGAGCCTGTTCAGAATGTTCCAAGAAGTATTAAGGAAGAGGGACATCAGATATTAAAGCTGATAGCTAATGAGGATGGTACATATACTCTTATCGTAAGAAAGGTAGAAGACGAGGATTAAGGAAAGGAGGGTTTATGGCAGCCAGAGCTAATGCAGAGAATTTCGAAGAACTGGTTCTTAAGTCAGAACTTCCGGTTCTTGTGGATTTCTATTCAGATTCATGCATCCCATGCAAGATGATGGCAGGGGTTGTAGGAGACATTGAAGATGATTACGAGGGAAAGCTTAATGTTTACAAGGTAAATGTAAACTTTGATGAATCGCTTGCTTCTAAATATGAAGTATTGGCAGCACCTACATTTGTTGCATTCAACAAAGGTGCTGAGACAGGCAGAATTGCAGGAAAGACAACTAAGGATGCACTGCTTGGATTATTTGAAGGATTAAATTAGTTAACAGGGAGGAATGTTATGAAGATCACAGTTGCAGGAAACAAGAAGGAATATGAAGACGGAATTACAGTAGCAGAGCTTATCGTCAAGGAGAATGTTGAGAATCCGGAATATGTAACAGTTACTGTTAATGATGATTTTGTTGAGAGAGATGATTTTGAGACAACAAAGTTAAATGAAGGCGATGCAGTTGAATTCTTATATTTCATGGGAGGAGGAGCATACTAATGGCGTTTACTAATGAACAGCTTGAAAGGTATTCACGCCACATTATTTTAAAGGAAGTTGGAGCTAAAGGCCAGAAGAAGCTTCTTAATGCGAGCGTGCTTATAATCGGTGCAGGCGGACTTGGTGCTCCTGCAGCTATGTATCTGGCAGCAGCCGGAGTTGGAACAATCGGTATTGTTGATGCTGATGAAGTTGATTTATCTAATCTTCAGAGACAGATTATCCATTCAACAGCAGATATCGGTAAGGCAAAGGTTAAATCTGCTAAAGAAACAATGGAAGCAATCAATCCTGATGTAACAGTTAAGACTTACAGAGAATTCGTTACATCTGAGAATGTTATGGAGCTTATCAAGGATTATGATTTCATCATTGATGGAACAGATAATTTCCCTGCAAAATTCCTTATTAATGATGCGTGTGTTATGGCTGGAAAGCCTTTCTCTCATGCCGGAATCATAAGATTCAAGGGTCAGCTTATGACTTATGTACCAGGAGAAGGACCATGCTACAGATGTGTATTCAAGAACCCACCACCAAAGGACGCAGTTCCTACATGTAAGCAGGCAGGCGTTATCGGAGCAATGGGCGGTGTTATAGGAAGCCTTCAGGCAATGGAAGCTATCAAGTACATCATTGGCAAGGGAGACCTTCTTACAGGAAGACTTCTTACATATGATGCTTTAAAGATGGAATTCCATACAATTAAGCTTCCAAAGGACCATCATTGTGCTATATGCGGAGATAATCCTACAATTCATGAGCTTATTGATTATGAACAGGCTGAATGTGATATGCATATGTAGGAGAAAATATATGTGATGGCAGAATAATGGGATAATCATGTGCAGGCACGCTTTCGCTACTTGTCGTTCACAGCGGTACTAAGCTCGCCAACGCCGAAGGCGTTGGCTTGCTAAGTGCCGGTGACTCCAAAGTGCGCTGCACATGGTTATCTCATTATTCTGCTTATATATGTTTTCTCTTCCAGCGTGTGCGCGGGGCTTACGCTGGATAAGTATGAAAGTGATATTTTTTATTGGAGGATGAGCATGATTATTCGAATGAAAAAATCTGATTATGATGCAGTTGTGCAATATTGTTTATCGGGGCTTCCTAATGAATCTTGTGGGCTTATTGCGGGATTTGTTGATGGGGATGTTAAGTCTATTGAGAAGGTGTATTTTCTTACTAATCTTGATAATAACAATGTACATTTTACTATGAGTCCTAAAGAACAGTTTGTAGCAGTCAAGGATGCAAGAAGTCTTGGATTAACCATGCTTGGAAACTTTCATTCACACCCGGAAACTCCTTCAAGGCCTTCCGAGGAGGATAAGAGACTAGCATATGATTCGACTGCTGTATATATGATTATGTCCCTTATGGATAATGACAATCCTGTGTTTAAGGCATTTGGTGTTGATAAGGATAAGAATGTTACCGAGCATGTGCTGGAGATTGTGTAATATTTATAAAAAGTATTGACAAAGTAATATTTAATTCATATTATTAATAAGTAAATAATGTTCGCCTACCACTGGCGGTTGATAAATGAATGGTTCGAAAATAATGCTCGCTCACCATTGGCGACTGATAAATGATTGGCTTGAAAATTACCTCTTCGCTTAGTTTAAGTGAAGGGGTTTTGTTTTTTATTAGGGGATAGTGGAGGACAAATGGAGATAAAGCAAGGATATGCATATCATATAAAAGATGAATATTTTATAATGGCAGAAGATGAGCACCTTATGAAAAATAAGGAAGATAATTCCCCGATTCTCGCTATGATAGATTGCTATTTCTAAGATTTGTTAGTAACATTTTAATAGATAAAGAACAGTGCTGTGATATTAATACTACAATCAGGAGGTAGCTCTATGGACAAACAGAAAACAGGTGAGCTTATTAAGAGAGCGAGAATTAAGAAAGGATATACACAGGTTGAATTGGGGGATTTGCTTGGAGTGACTAACAAAGCAATTTCCAGATGGGAAAAAGGGGGTTCACTTAGATAAAGATACCACACCATTCCCACGCTGACTTTTGCTCAACCGATACAGCCGGAGGGCTGGATAACAAGAAAAGGCGGTATGCGCCCCGTGGAGGGGTAGCGTACCGCCTTTTCTTGTGGGGGTTTCCAAAGGGGGCAACGCCCCCATTTGGCACACAACTTTGCGAAGCAAAGTGTAGTGTGTTATACGCTCTGTCGGCGTTGCCGTGAAAATGCCGTTGCCGCCGGGGAGGGCAAGGGCATTTGAAGCGGCAGGAAAACAGGGCTGTGCTTGTGTGGCGTGGAGCCGCAAGCGCAGGTCTGTTTTCATCAGCAGACAGGGCGTATATGAAAGCCCCCGTCCCTCGTCCTACGCTCCGACTTGTGGACAAAATGTCCCGAAGTTGTGGCCACACTCCCGGAAAATCAGCAAGACAACGGGCAACCGTCAAGGCTGAAATGAACGGATTTACACCCGGCCTTGACCGCCACCCGCCGTCCCGCTGAATGGGTGGACAAGGCGGCCAATCCCGCAAAGTGCTTGGCCGCTCTCTTTCTGATTTTGGAGCGTTTTTCTCTAAAAATTGAAATGGGCGGGAAGCCATTTTAGGGCTTTCCCGCCTTGATTGCCTATCAGCAAAGACAGACGGGACTGTCAACGGCGGTGCATGAAATGCGCCGTTCATCTTGACCGTTGACTGGCTCGGATGTCTTTGCTATCCATTTGTGTTATTGCTCCCAGTTGTTTTCTTGAAGTAAAGAATATAATAATATTGAATAGTTGCTGAGTGTATTTTGGACACGTCCGCTATATTCATTTTCAATAAAATCCAAATCATCCATATCTGTATGCATTATCAATCCATTCTTTTCTGTTTCGACAGGAGAACCATTTTCCCAGTTGTTTGCTTCAAAATATATGTACGGAATTCCTATGTCATTAAACGGTGCGTGGTCGCTTCTTTTTTGACCTGTAGGATAGGGATAATCGTTATTTCCGTCTGGTGGTAATTGTATGTTCAAGCCAATTTCCTTAACAATTTCGTAGGCTTTAAATACTGCTTCGGTATTATCAACAGTGCCGTTATCATTCACCTTACCGCCATACAAATAAAGGTAATCCCCAGCGAGGACAGTATCAATGTTTATCATCAATATAATATTTTCTCTTTCCTTTTCGGAAAGTGATTCAACGTATGCCCTTGAGCCATACATTCCCGGTTCTTCTGAACCGAAAAATACATATTGAATAGTATAGTATGTTGGAGTGTTGACCATTCGCAGGGCATTTTCCAAAGCAACAGATACGCCGGAGCCATTGTCATCTACACCATGTGTTCCAGCACTATCATAATGTGCGCCAACAATAATCGTTTTTTCGCTTTCTCCTTTTTTGGTTATCAAAATATTTTGACTTGAATTACTTTTTTCACCTCCATCGAATACATTTTGTATGGCTTCATCCATCATAGGCGTGGAATCATCTATTTCAAAAGACTCTATAGCTATGTCGCTTTCCGCATATCCACCATTTAAGAGGACGGACAAAATAAATACAGCCATTTCCGTTTCTTTTTCAGTGCCAGCAACGCGCCCCGGATAGTTTGATTGAATATGTTTTAAAAAATTATATGCGGGTATTCCATAATCATTTTGTTCGGGGGTTATCGAAATTTCTTGGGAAAGTGTTAGGTCTTTGGCTTCTTCAATCAGCTCTGTTTTTTTACTACCACACCCATATAAACCCGTACATAAAAAAGCACATACTAAAAAGCATGAAAGTATCTTTTTCATAAAATCAATCTCCTTTTTTCTCATCACTATCTTTTAACATTTGCGTCATCATTTTCTTCGCCAGCTGCTGGAACAGGTCGGCAGTTTCTTCGTCCATCGGCGCAAGCTGTCCGATCTGTCCGGTTATCATTGCTGTTACATCGTCAATGGAAAGCGGGTTTTGCTTCTGCTCCGACAGTGCGTCCCGCATGGCTTGGAACATAGCGGCGGTCACAGCTTCCCCCGGCTGTTCTCCGTTATCAATGTCTTTCTTAATATCCCGCAGGATAGCAAGGAACACATTTTTGATTTTCTCAATCTCTGCTTCATGTTCCCCCATCTTCTGGGCGTTCAAAAATTGTAAATCCTGCTTTGCTTCCGCCCGGTGTTCCGGGTGTTCTTTCATCAAGTCGGACAGGGAAGCCGTTGCCATCTCGATAAGCTGGTTACGTGCCATTATCCCCTTTGCCGCCGTGTCCTGAAAATAAATCCGTATCAAATCTATCAGCTTGGGAAAATTCCTGTGTTCCAGTAAGCGATTGAGTATTTGCACATCAACAGCACCCGTCACAAGCCCCCTCACGGCTCCCTCTGACAAACCTAATTCAGAAATATCGTAACTTTTACGGACGCTCACGGTGGACAAGCCCAGTATATAGTCTGTCGATACCTTAAATTCCTTTGCCACTCCTATGAGAATATCACTGCTGACCGTTCTCGTCTCGCCGCTGACAATGCGGCTCAACTGGGAAGCGGAAACGCCTATCTTCTCTGCAAGTTCCTTTTGTGTGATATGGTTCCCGTTGCATAAATCGGAAATCCGCTGTCCGGGTGTTCCGGGTAAAGCCATAGATACGCACCTCCTCCACACACTTCCATTATACAGAATGATTGCAAAAATGCAATTTCCAAAGTGTAAACTTCATCAAAATGCAATTCTCGCAAAATTCCGGGGATTGCATTTTTTTCGTGTAGACTTAGGGTAGTTCATCGATGGACAGCACCTTGGAAACAGAATGACCGTCCGAAAAGGGATACCCCGGCTGGGGAAGCACCGCAAGGAGCCGGACTTCGGGACAAAATGTCCCGAAGTTGCGGGGAGCGTGCCAACGCCGGAATACGCCGCAGGAATGGGGCAGGAAACCTTTTCGGGGAGAACGGCAACGGAAAGCAAAATGGAGGGAACGCATGAGAGATAACCCCTATAAAGACTTGCCGCCGCTGGAACGCAGGCCGGACGGTTCCCTTTACCGCATGACACCGGCGCAGAGGAAACAGGCGGCCAGCCTGATACGCCGGGAGTGCTGTTGCTGTGAGGACGGCAACTGCATTGCCCTTGACGATGGGGACACCTGCACCTGCCCGCAGACGGTTTCTTTCTCGGTCTGCTGTAAGTGGTTCCGCTGGGCGGTCTTGCCGCTGGACGGGACGCTGGAAGCGGAGATTTTCCGGGATAAGGACTTGAAACGCTGTGCGGTCTGCGGCGGTGTGTTCGTCCCTAAATCCAACCGGGCAAAATACTGCCCCGGCTGTGCCGCCAGAGTTCACAGGCGGCAGAAAACAGAAAGTGAACGGAAAAGGAGGTCTGCTGTGGACAGTTAGGAGCGAAAAAAGCCTTGATTTATCAGGTTTTGCGAGCCCCAAACCGGGGCGGGTGGTATAAAGTATCGCCCACCCCGGAAAACGGGCTTCTAACCGTCCACAAAACGCACTATGACAAATACCATCTATATCCATCAGCCAGAAAAGGCGTTCAGCTTCACCCGGCTCCCGAATTTTCTCTTTGAAACCCCCACATTCAAGCCCCTGTCCAACGAGGCAAAGGTTCTGTACGCCTTTATCCTACGCCGGACGGAGTTGTCCCGTAAGAACGGCTGGGCGGACGAGTACGGGCGCATTTACCTGTACTATCCAATCTGCGAGGTAGTCGCCCTGCTCCACTGTGGGCGGCAAAAGGCGGTGAACACCCTGCGAGAACTGCAATATGCCGGATTGGTGGAGATCCAGAAGCAGGGCTGTGGAAAACCCAACCGCATCTACCCAAAATCCTTTGAAGCGGTTCCAAACACCGACTTCAAGAAATCCCGTTCTGGTACGCCGGAGGACTGAAAACCGCACTTGACAAGTACGAAAATCAACCCTCTTGGAGTACGGAAACCGGACGGTATATAGAAATACAAAGATAAAAAGATTGATTTATATTCTATCCATTCCAATCCTATCCGAGCTAATTCCTGTGAGATTTTCCCTGTGGAAAACCCCGGATAGGAAAGGGATGGGGAAAGGAGCAGAATGGCACAACACGCAATTTTGCGGTTTGAGAAGCACAAGGGCAACCCGGCAAGACCGCTGGAAGCCCATCACGAACGGCAGAAAGAGCAATACGCCAGCAACCCCGACATTGACACCAGCCGGAGCAAATACAACTTCCATATCGTCAAGCCGGAGGGACGCTACTACCACTTCATTCAGAGCCGGATTGAACAGGCGGGGTGCCGGACCCGCAAGGACAGCACACGGTTTGTCGATACGCTGATTACCGCCAGCCCGGAGTTTTTCAAGGGGAAATCCCCAAAGGAGATACAGGCGTTTTTCCAGAGGGCGGCTGATTTCTTAATCGGGCGGGTAGGGAAAGAAAATATCGTATCGGCGGTGGTACACATGGACGAGAAAACGCCCCACCTGCATTTGGTCTTTGTCCCGCTGACAGAGGACAACCGCCTGTGTGCAAAGGAGATTATAGGGAACAGAGCCAACCTCACAAAATGGCAGGACGATTTTCACGCCTATATGGTGGAGAAATATCCTGACTTGGAGCGTGGGGAAAGTGCCAGCAAGACAGGCAGGAAGCATATCCCCACCCGTCTGTTCAAGCAGGCGGTCAATCTATCCAAACAGGCAAGAGCCATTGAAGCCACGCTGGACGGCATTAACCCGCTGAATGCCGGAAAGAAAAAAGAGGAAGCCCTCTCCATGCTGAAAAAGTGGTTCCCACAGATGGGGAATTTCTCCGGGCAGTTGAAAAAATACAAGGTCACAATCAATGACCTGTTAGCGGAAAATGAAAAGCTGGAAGCAAGGGCAAAAGCCAGTGAAAAAGGCAAGATGAAAGATACGATGGAACGGGCAAAGCTGAAAAGCGAACTGGACAATTTACAGCGGCTGGTTGACCGTATCCCGCCGGATATACTGGCGGAACTGAAACGGCAGCAGCGGCACACGGTAAAGGAAAGGTGATAGATATAAGCAGAAATTTTCGCCGCTCCTGTGCGGCATTGTACCTTGAAAACTGAATATGGAGGACACTGGATGGCAAAAAGCGAAAGCGATATTTTTACACCCCGGACAGGGCAGGTCATACAAGCAGAGAACGGCACGCAGTATTTTGTATGTGGGAACAACCGTATAAAAATCTCCGAACACTTCGCCGCAGGCGGGAAGCCCCTCGGTGATCTGATTGTAGATGTGGTGCGGCATACCGCAGAAAAAGCCGCTTCAACCTGATAGCCCATCATTGATAACACGCCCACGCTTATGATATAATTGCCATAGAGCAAAAGTATTGTAAGCGTGGGTTGTTTCTTTAGAAGGAGGATTTTTAACGGTGAAACAACCTTACAATACTACGATTTACAACACGGCGCTTTATATGAGATTAAGCCGGGACGATGAAAACTATGGTGACAGCGTAAGCATTGAAACACAGCGGACAATCCTGCAACAGTACGCAAAGGAACAGGGACTTCATGTAGTCGGTGAGTATGTGGACGATGGCTGGTCGGGGACGAACTTTGAACGCCCGGATTTTCAGCGCATGATGGACGATGTGGACGCCGGAAAAGTAAACTGTATTGTCACGAAAGACCTTTCCCGTTTCGGGCGGGAACATGTGATGATGGACTACTATCTGGAATTTCTGTTCCCGGAAAAACGGGTGCGCTACATCGCCGTTGCGGAGAATGAGGACACAGAGAAAGGGCTTTCCGATTTTGTCCCGTTCAAAAACCTGTTCAATGAATGGTTTGCGAAAGATACGAGCCGCAAGGTAAAGGCCGCTTTCAAAGCGAAGTTTGCCACAGGACAGCGTATCGGTGCCTATGCTCCCATCGGGTACAGGAAACACCCGGAAATCAAAAACAAGCTGATAATCGACGAGGAAACCCGCTGGATAGTGGAGAAGATTTTTGACCTTGCCATTCATGGCAGAGGGGCGGCCAGTATCACAAGAATACTGATTATGGAAAAGGTTCCCACACCGGGATTTATCAATTTCCAGCGTGATGGGACTTTTGCAAACATCTATGCGGGTGCGCCGGAGAAAAAAAGCTACGCATGGACGATAGCCCAGGTCAAGAGCATTATGAAAGATGAAACCTATATCGGCCATACCATCCACTACCGGGAAACGAACATTTCCTTTAAGAACAAGCGGAGGGTACGCAAGCCCCAAAGTGAATGGGTGCGGGTGGAGAATACGCAGGAGCCGATTATCAGCGAACAGGTTTTCCGGCAGGTACAGGAGCAGATAGCAAACCGCCGCAGGAAGTGCAAGGATGGTACAACGCAGATTTTTTCCGGATTGGTAAAATGTGCGGATTGCGGCTGGTCGCTGTCCTATGGGGAGAACAGGCAGAACAGCAAGCCTTACGGCCATTATCATTGTAGCAAGTACGGACAGGGCACACGCCAATGCTCCATGCACTATATCCGCTATGATGTGCTTTACGCCTATGTCCTCTCCCGTCTGCAATACTGGTCGGGGCTGGTACAGCATGATGAAGAACGGCTCTTGAAGCGGCTGTTAAATGCCACTGATAAGGGACAGGCCGCCGCAAGAAAGAAGCAGGCCGCAGAACTGAAAAAAGCAGAGAAGCGGAAAGCCGAAGTCGATACCCTGTTTGCCCGGATGTATGAGGACTGGGCGGCGGGGCGTATCACGGAATACAACTTCTCTATGCTGTCCGGGAAGTATCAAAGCGAACAGGCTGAACTGGACGAAAAGATTGAGCGGCTTCAATCCGCTATCGCCACTGAAAGCCAGAACGCCGCAGACGCAGAAAAATGGATTGCCTTGATGAAAGAGTGCGTCAATCCAACGGAACTGACCGCCGAACTTTTGAATACGCTGATTGAAAAAATCGTTGTCCATGAAGCGGTCAAAGGTGAGGACGGAAGCCGGGAACAGGAGGTAGAAATCTTCTACCGCTTTATCGGCAAAATTGATTAAATGACATCAATATCTTTAACTATGTGATACCGGAGACAGTTTTCCCGATATAGGTGTTATAGAGGAGTTATCAAGAATTCTTGATATAAGGATTCAGGATATTGTAATAGGGGAGATTAAGGAGCAGAATACCGACAGTGAAACAGCGGTTACAGAAGTTGTGAGAGTGGCAAAGCTGCAGGACAGAGTAAAGAAAAGAGAACTTATAACAGAAATTGTTGCTGTTACTATTGTTGGATATATGCTTATGTGTGGGTGGTACTCATTCAGGGGACATATTGACAGTTCGGGGATGTATTATCTTGGGATATCTCTTGCTGTTATTCTTGTAGCTGTGTTTCTGAAAGAAAGATTAATCGGTGCAGACCCAAATAGAGAAAATGTGGATAAGCGGATATATAATATTATCGGATTTGGAAGTATGGCATACAGTTTTATTATGATGATAATTGTAACTGGCATATTTAATAATCATGAAATTCAGTCATGGAAGATAGACGGAAATATAGGACGAATTATAAATGTGCAGCTTATTATAATATTTATACTTAATCTTGCATTGCTTATTATTCAGAATTATATCAACATACGAAAATATGAAGGAGAGACTGGCAGGGCGTACAGTCTGATAGGAGCATGCTTTACAAGTATGATGTATTCATGGCTGTTGCATACATTGATAGATATACACAGCTTTAATAAATATATGATAATCATTGCGGCTATTGTGATAATTGAACTGCTTGCTATATATATTATCAGGTTCTGTGTTACTAATCATAGCCAGGTTTCATAAGGATAGTATTGTACCTTGTATACAATTTAGGTAGAAAAAGAAGCTTTTGAGGAAGCAAATGGTTTTGGGCTTACATTAATGATATAATACAGACAACGATGGTTGAAACATCGTTGTCAGAAAGCTTAATTCGTAATATAGATATACATAAAAAAGGACAGGAGCGTGTTACTATTTACCCGGTAACGTGCTCCTGTCTGATTTTAAAGTTAATGATTCTTATTATTAAGAACTTCTTCAGCTTTTAAATAATCTTCCTCTGAGTATTTAGTAAGAATCTGTTCTTTGGTTAGTCCAAGTTCAATCATTGTAATAATTGCTACCTGGCGTTCTTTCTGTTCACCTTTGCGCTCGCCCTCAGCGACGCCTTTCTGAACCCATTCGTCTTCCATCTCCTGAACACATTTCCACACGGTAGTTTCACCTCCATCGCCTGATTCATTAAATATATCTGATAACTTGGAAAAACCGGTAATTGTTGTTACCAGATTGATGATTTCGCTGTCTATTGATTTGTTAGTGTATTCTTCAGACAATCCTTGAAGATTCTTTGCATATATCTTCTGCGTAATGTCAAATACACTTCTGACATCTTCATTATAAAATTGATAGTGTCCTGAATCAAGTATCTGAACAAGATTTATCTTGTAATCAGAAAAGAAAGGACGCAGTTCTTCCGGGATATCAGTCATCATACCAGATAAAGTGACAGGACCATCCCATGGAGATTCTCCATAGTAGAATATAAGCGTGATTATAGGGTGAATCTTGTCCGATTTGTTCATGCCGGACAGAAAGCCGGTATCAGAGTCAAAGTCATGCTCAGCCTTGTGTATATTACGGAATTCATTACATTCCTTAAGATAACCAAGCCCATCATAAAGCAAAGCCCTTACAGGCATGGCATAGTGTGGATTAGTCTGCAGTTCCAGACCAAGAATGGTGAATTCAATACCATTATAGAACTTCTTGATAATGTCTCTTGTTCGGACAAGAGATTCATTGTAATCATTGAATTGAATGATACCAGAAACATCGGTATCCATCTCAGTTAGTTCATCAGGATTAATAACCTGCCTGCCATTAAAAGCTACAGCATTGAAAAGGTCGGCAAAGCGCTCGTTGTTGCGCCAGAAGGTTTTCATGGCAGTATCTGGTTTATCAATCTTTTTCTTCGAGTTATTCTTTCTCATAAATCGCCTTTCTTAATTGTGAAATGATGCACCATACATAATATACTGAAAATAATAATATATAAACATAAATAAATCAAGGATGCAAATATAAAATAAATATAAAGAATGTTTATGCAATTCAGGTAGGAATTAATACGTTTCACGAAGCAAATGAAATTATCCTGTAAATGAATGGTATAATCCAAAAGAATCATATTATATTCATGTGAATATAAACAGAACGTGATTGAAAGTTAATACGAGGAGGAAAAATGTTATGTTTTGCAGACAATGTGGAGCAGAAGTGGGGGACGAAGATACATTTTGTACTAAATGCGGCTTCGACCTCAAGAATGGAACAGCTAAGAAACAAGAGAAAAAAGAATATGTTAATCAGAGAGTGTATCGCCAACCTACATATACTCATATTAATCCTATGTATTCTCCAGGTGGAATGCAGACGAAGAAAGTATATGGCGTTGGCAAGATAATAAGCGGAATTATCATGATTATAGTAGGAATAGCAATGTATTCCAGCACATCTTCAGTAAAGAATGATATGTCTATGGATACATTAAGATACTATCTGGATTCAGATTATCAGGCTAATACAGATATGATGGGATTTCTGGCTGCAGTATTGATAATTGCAGGTATTATATTGCTGATATTGGGGTTAAAGGGCAAGAAAGAATATATGTATTCTAATGGATTAGATGTTACAGGCTATGGAATACTCAATTCTAATGGCCCAACAATTGGCTGGAAATGCTCAAGATGTGGAAGAATAAATGCAGAGTATGTAGGTTCATGTGCCTGCGGAAACAAAAAATAGACATATGAGGAGGTGCAATTATGTTTTGTGAAAAATGTGGAGCACAGATAGACGAAAATGATATATTCTGCACAAAGTGTGGACATAAACAGATTGAAACAGCTCCAGAGAATAAAGAAGTAATAATAAAACCAGTAAAGCAATATTCAGAATACAACAATTACGTGGTTACAAAAAGAGAAGTATGCGGCTGGAAAATAGCAGTTGGTGTTGTTATAGAAATAGTTTCATTGCTGTTCACATTTGTGTTCTATGCAGTGAAAGAAGACCATCTGTATTCATATGACTCATGGCAGGCGTACAATGATATGTCGTCCAATAATGTTGATACATTTGCACTTATTGGAATAGTTGTTGGAATTGTGTTTATAGTATGGGGTATTATTGGCGAACAGAAGGAAAGCTATAGGAAAGGTGGCTCAATGTCATCAAGTTATGGTGGCGCAGGAGATGATAACTGGAAATGTCCACAATGCGGGAAAATAAATGCCGGTTACAGGTCATGCAGTTGTGGATATACAAGGTAGTATATTTTAACATACGGAGGAGGGGTAATTATGTTTTGCAGACAATGTGGTGCTGAAATAGATGAAAATGATGCATTTTGCAGTAATTGCGGCTACAAGAGAGAACAGACTGAGGCACAGCCAGAGGTATATTATGAGGAGCAGGAAAGTTATTCGGTTCATACAGTAAGGAAAAAGAGTATACGAAAGACTATAACCGGCGTATATTTTCTGGTTATGGGAGCTTTGGCTATATTTGTATCATTGATGGGCGAGGACGATGATATGTCACCGCAGATGGCTCTTTTGCTTGGTCTTGCTTTAGCAGCAATAGGAATATTCTTTTTTGTCAAAGGTGTAAACGGAGAAGAGGAGCAGTATGTATATAAAGATGGCGGCCCTGGAACTAGTATGTTTGATAAAACTCCGGGAACATGGACCTGTTCAAAATGTGGTAAAGTAAATGCTAATTTTATTGGAACATGCAGTTGTGGACAGAGCCGTGTGTAAATAAGTACTAAAGTAGAAAGAGGTGTAATTAATATGAAAAAGAAGATAATATTGTTATTATGTATGGCTATGTTATTAGCTGCATGCTGTGTAGGTTGCGGTAAGAATGACAAGATAAAGTTCTCAGATGTCACAATGAAAAAATATGTGCTGAAAGAGCTAGGAAAGAAGCCGGACGAAGATGTTACATATAAAGAAGCGGAACAGTTAAAGTCATTAACAATAGACAGAACATATAGAAACTTTGTTACAGTAATGAGTAATGTTTCCATGCAGTCAGCCTCCGGTTCTGCTAATGGCGTTATTTCAATGGATTTGAGTGATTTGAAGTATTTCACAGGATTAGAGAGTCTGGAAATCGATAATTCATCAGATGATAACTTTATTGGCTGGGAAAGTATTGAAAAATGTACGAATCTTCAAGGGTTAAAGATGAATTATTACGAGGATTCCTATTACATGCCTTTAGGTGAAAAGCCAATATTAGGTTTTGTTGATAAACTGAAGAATCTTAAGAGATTGGATTGCATGTATGGAAATGTGACACAGGCTACGATGAATAAAATCAAGGCAATGAGACCTGATGTAGAAGTGAATGTTGTAAAAGAATACATACCTACTTCATTAAGTATGACTCTGACAAAAGATACTATAAAGCCTAACTTAAATGTTATAGATGTGCAAAATGATAAGGCACAGCCTGATGATACTTTATTAATCGAGGGTGTTAATAAGCCGGAAGATTATAGAAAGATAATTGATAATGCTTCTGCAACAAATATTAAGTACATATATATTAAAATCAGAAGAGGACAGGCAGATTCAGTAGCTGTAGATTGTAAGGATTTTACAAAGTTTACTAATTTAGAGACACTTTCAATTACTGAAACTACTGTAACAACTGACGGTAAGGTAGAAAACATTAAGGAGTTATCAAAACTGCCGTATTTAACAACATTTTGTATAAATGGTGATTATAATCCAGATGAAATCTGTGAATTAAAGCATGTTGATACATTATCAATAAGTGGTGCAAAACAAGATGTTGATTTAAGCAGCATGAAGAATCTGAAAAAGGTAAGTGTTAATGTCAAAGATAATAATGTTAAATTACCATCAGGAGTTGAAGTATTAAGAACTGCTGACAGCAAGCTTGCTAATCAAGTATCAGATTTAAAGATAATGTGTGATTATGGCGCAGAGGATTGTACTTTGAGTTATCTTAAGAATTGTCAGAAGTTAAAATATTTTTACTGGTCAACCAATAAGGTGACAGATGTGGATTTATCACCTGTAAAAAATCTTCCAGAACTGGAATATTTAAGCGTAAGACATAATAAGATTACAACTGGATTTGAGACATTATCAGATATTAAGAATTTGAGAGTTGTGCAGCTTAAATATGTTGTACCGTCTGAAATGTCTAAATTAAAAGATCTGAAGAGCAAGGACAGCTTAAGCTTCTTTGGATTTCTGGATACTGACGGGCAATATCCTGTCAGAGATTATCAGGAGGCATTAGGAATAAGCGGTAAGGTTACTTACTTAAGTATTTATTATAATGTTCCGGGAATGATAGATTTGTATAAATCTGGTGTTACAAATACAGAAATCATGCAGGGGGAAAATACTTATCTCAGAGATACATATGGTTTTGATGAAACATTTGGAACAATCAGATAATATAGGAGTCACATATGAATAAGAAAATAAGTAAGTTATTACTGTTATCAGCAGGAATGTCGGTTCTTTTTTGTGGCTGCGGTAAAAGTAATGGCAATAATAAGGTGGCAGAAACAACCACAGCAGTTATAGAGACAACTGCACAGATGGAGACTCATACTGAAAAACAGACTGAAACCCAGACGACATTGAGTGCAGAGGACAGTTTCAGAAATGAACTGAAATGGGTTATAGAGCCACAGTATGACTATGTTAATGTTGAACCCTTAGTTGATATTTTCCCAACAAAAGAAGGCTTTAATAATGAGTCGGTTGTTACAACAAACAAGGGGCAGATGTTAGTAAGTAATGCGACAGGGAAGGTATATGTAGATAATGTTGACAAGATTGGTGTTGTTAACAAAAAGGTATATATTCAGCAGGAACATATGGTTATTAATGCCAAAGGTGAGAGGGTGTCTCTAATGCCTAATTCAGGTCTTACAAGCTTTTACAACATTTCAGATAATAAAATGTATGCAAGTGAATTGGGAGGAATGAGTAAGACAGATGGCGATTACTATATTTTTAGAAATATAGTAGGCAATATAGAAGAATATCAATATACCGTACTTGATACATATACTCTTTATGATGGACGCACTAATAAAAGTATAACAGATAAAGTGTACGATAATGCCAGGGTTGCAGCAGATTTAAAAATGCCGGGAGACTGCTTTGTTGTATGCAATGAAGGATTATGGGGCTTTGTTAATACAGAAGGTGATAATATCACAGATTTTAGATATGAAGATGCCTATATTATGAACAATGGGATTGCGGCAGTAAAAAAAGATGGCAAGGCAGGTTATATTGACAGCACTGGTAAAGAATTGTGTCCGCTTATTTTTGATGAGACAAGGACAATTCAGAATAATGTTGCATGGGTAAAATATAATGGTCAATGGGGTGTTCTCAATGCAAGTATACTTACTGGAGAAGAACCAGACTTGGAAGCGATTATTGCAGACATTGAATAAATAATATACAGGAGCATGTTACTTTTCCCTGGTAACATGCTCCTTTTTGCGTATGAAATTATCTGATTTAATGTATTTTGTGCAATTTGGGTAGAAATAAGTGCATTTCAGGAAGTAAATGAAATTGTATTACAAGTTAATGGTATAATTTAGAAAAATATCCGGTGTAAGAGGTGCAGTTATGTTTTGCGAAAAACATATACAGACTATTCAGAAGAAAAAGCGGGCTGGAATCAGGAAATTGTATGGTGGTCTGATTGCAACAGGGGCTGTGATATCGACAATTTCTTTGCTGTTTGATTTAGTATTTTATGTGGCAAGGAAAAAAGAAATCTATGAAGTACTGAGGATGTATCGAGGACTATCTCCTGATAATGTTGATACTATTGCAATTATTGGTGCAGCTGTTGGAATTATCTTGATGGTATGGGGGACTATCAGTAAACAGAAAGAAATATATATAAAGAACAGTATGATAACATAATGCCACTTGCCTTTATTATATAAGACAGGTGGTTTTTTGTTGAAAAAATATATATTTTAACAAGGAATTGTGGCAATGATTACAACATTAGTGATATATTTTAATTAGAAGAATATGTAATACAAAGGAGGATATGAGAGGGGATATGCTTGATATTGCGATAATTGATGATGATATTGAAGCTATTAAGGCAATAAAGAAGATTCTTGCCAATATTAAGATAGTGGATTTTGTTGAATCGTATGTGTCATTTAATGATTTTTTTAAAGCTGCGGACAGTGGCAACCACTATGATGTTATATTGCTGGATATTCAGTTTAACGAACACCAGAATGGTATTGATTATGCAAGTAAGCTGTTTACAATATTTCCACAGCTTAAGGTAGTGTTTATTACCGGTTTTGTAAAGGAGTATGTAAGTGAGGTATTTATTCCGAAGATTAATCTGGCAGGTTTTATAGAGAAACCAGTAGATATAGGAGTGATGGAACGTACTCTTGGAAAGATACAGGAGGATATTGACAAAAGAAAGAGGGAAGTACTTACCATTAATTCCAATGGCAGGACAGTTGTGCTGCCATTGAGGGATATAACCTTTATTGAAAGTGATGGACACTATATTAATATCCATATGGCAGAAAAAATTATAAGAAATTTCAGCAGCTTGAACGAGATAGAAAAAGAACTGCCGTCATATTTTAAAAGATGTCATAGAAGCTTCATTGTTAATATGCATTACATCAGGGAGATTGGCAATAAAAAGCTGATTATAAACAATGCATATAGTACCCAGCTTCCTGTAAGCAGGGGACTTTATAATGATTTACGCAAAGAATTCTTTGAATTTATGGGGGAGAGCAGATAATGGATATAGTATTTTGGATTGTCTCTGTCATATTAACGAAGGCAGTATATTATTATGCAATAAAAACAATACATAAGGATTACGACAGGAAAAAGGCAATGCGAATTACCGCAGTGGTCATTGCTGTAAGTCTGATTGCTGATGGTGCAGCATTTTTTGTGCCTGATTACAGAATGTATCTGCTGATAGATACGAGTATACAGTTTGTACTGGTGTATATCTGGTCAGTTATAAGAATCTGTGTGTTTTCAAAGATGGAGACAGTATTAAGAATAGTAGCAATGATATTTCCACTTCTTCTTACAGGCTTTGTTGAATATTACAGAGATAACAATAATGTGATTGTAGAAGGACTGTTTGTAGCTGCTGGGGCTCTTGTCTCATTGCTTATGTATAATTATGCATTTTGCCTTATGCCAAAGGTACAGCAGGCTAATGAACTTGAAGCCAAGAGACATCAGATAGACATTATTCATGAACAGGAACAGCAGTTGTCAGATAATTATAAGGAATATCGGGAGTTCCTATATAATTATCATAAACATTTAAGTCAGGTTAGTGACAGCGAGAATAAGATGTCAGTCATGAATACAGTGTTAGATGAGATTACCAATGATTTTAAGAAACTGAAGATTAAGAAGTACTGTGCAAATACAATTACTAATGTAATACTTAATCAGACGGCAAGAAGGTGTAAAGAGGCTGATATTGCATTTGATGTAAATGCAGAATTACCACAGGAACTTGGCATTAATGATATACATCTTTGCAGTATTTTTAATAATCTGTGTAATAATGCAGTAAAAGCAAATGAATTTGTGGATAGAGACAGATTCATTACTGTCAATTGCTCACTTAAGGGTAATTATATGCATGTCAGTGTAGAAAATGCATTTGACCCGGGACACAAACGGGAAAAGCGTAAAGGCTATGGAATGCTTATATTGAAGGATATTGCCGACAGATATGATGGAGAGTATTCTGTGAAGAGAAAAAAGAATGTTTTCCGTGCTACATTTATTGCCAAAGTCAGTACAGATTTAGTTACAAAGGAGGCAGTATAAATATGATTACATGGATTAATTATGTAATATATCTGGTTATATCATTCATGAATATTGGAATGTATTTTATGCTGCTTACACCCAAAAAGAGTGTTTTGAGGGCAACAACAATCAGCTTTATAGTACTGCTGCCGTTTACTTATTTAAAGTTCTTTGCTGTGATGGCTTCGAATGTTGATGCGATACTTGTACTTATTAATAATGTTATTATGCTGTTGCTCGCAAAGCTGATGGTTAAGGAAAATATATTGAAATGTTTAATTGCGTGGTTTATGACACTTCTTGTATTTATAAGTTCCAGTGCGATATGGGCTCTTTTCCCAGTAAAACAGCATGATGTAACATCAATTATGGTAACAGTAATATATCTGTGTAATGTGCCATATCTGCTGATTGTTTATTCTATAGTATACAAGTTATATAAGAAGACTAATGCAATATCATCGGGTAAATCAGGGCTTGCACTTGTAGCGAGTATATGTGTATTTGCACTGCTTGAGCCTTTTGTTATAGACCGGTCAGACATGTATTATGGAATTGACAATTCAACTATAGGGATAGTCGTATGCGTGCTAGTAGGTCTTCAGCCATTTGTCGCAATGCTTATAAATGAGCTTATTGTTCATAACGAAATGTATAAGCATGAGAGACAGATAATAGAACTCGAGCTTGATAATGAAAAACAGTACCTTGAAAGCATTATGAAGCAGGGGGATTCGCTTGCCAAGATAAGGCATGATATAGCTGATCAGTTATTTGTAATTAAGAATATTGCACAGGATGAGCCGGAGAGAGCCTATGTAATGATGCAGGAGCTTGAAGAAAAGATAACACAAGAACTAAAATATGTAATTCGCGCAGAATAAGCTACAATTGGGGAAGAATTGCACCAAATGCAGATATAACCTGTTACAATACAGATGAGTTCATAAAAGATATACATAGCGGACAGGGGAATGTTGCCAATAGTCATGGAGCATTCCCCTGTTTGTATTACACATGAAATATCTCAACAAGAAATATCATTGCAAGTCCATAGTAAGTCACAACCGCAACAAGGTCATTTACAGTTGTGATAAGCGGGCCTGACGCAACAGCCGGGTCAATGTGAATCTTGTGGAAGAACATAGGAATAATTGTTCCCACAAGGCTTGATACAACCATAGCAACAATAAGAGATAATCCGACGCAGCCAGATATTAAAAATGCTGACATCCACGCATATTTCTTGAATATATGAATATAGACACCTAAGAATACAAGTGCCATAATACCAAGACTTGCACCATTAATGAAACCAATCTTCATCTCTTTGAAAAGAAGGGATAACTTCTTCTTAGCACTTAAAGTCTCATCCATAAGTACACGGATAGTTACAGCAAGTGATTGTGTTCCGACATTACCAGCCATGTCAAGAACGAGAGACTGGAAACATATTACAATCGGAAGAACAGCAACTACTGATTCAAATATTCCTACAACTGATGAAACTGCCATTCCAAGAAACAGCAGTATAATAAGCCAAGGCAGACGTTTCTTGATACTTACAAGCGTTGGTTCGCTTAAATCATCTTCTGAAGTAAGACCGGCAAGTTTTGCATAGTCATCACCCATTGCATCGTCAACGAGTTCAACGATATCTGTTGCAGTAAGGATACCGCATATCTTTCCATCTTCAGTAAGTACAGGAATGGAATCCTCTTCGTAATCTGCAATCTTATCAATACATTCATTGATATTTTCATGCTCATATACATAAGGGTATGAACTGCTTATTATGTCGGCAAGGTTATCATTCTGTCTTGCTATAATTAAATCCTTTAAGTCAATTGCACCGGCAAATTTGTCAGCACTATTAACTACATATATAGTTGATATGTTGTCATGTTCGCCAGCCTGCTTGACAAGGGCACTCATGGCTTCTCTTATAGTAAGGTTATCTGGTATGCATATGAAATTATTAGTCATGCAGCTACCAATCTCATCGTCCTCATAAGAAAGAAGCTTCTGAACATCTTCCTTTGCATCGGCGTCTAAGTGCTCTACAATTTCATTCTTCTTAGTTTCTGACAAATCGTCAAGCACATCAACCGCATCATCAGAATCCATGTAAGAGACAACTCTTGCAGCTTTCTCTAAAGATAATTCTTCAAGATAATCTTTCGCATCATCAAGATAAGAAAAAATCTCAGCAATCATATGTTCATCAAGAACATTATATATATGCTGTCTTTCAGCAGGTGTAAGAAGAGTGATTGCTTCAGCAATATCTTTTTCATGATATTTAGAAAGTGTCTTAACTAATTTTTGTGAATTCTTAGATGACTTAAAAATCCTGCCAAGTTCTTTTACATAATCTTTCTTTGGAAATAATACTTTGTTCATTGTGACCTCCTTCTTGCCTGAATTGGGCATAAAAATACATCGCTACAGATGATTGTGATAGTAAGGATCCTCTGATGCGATGTATAAAAGGCACAATTTATTAGAATGTGGTTATGAGATTCTCACAGACAGCCACATTCCTAGCTTACACTTATAGTATACACCGCAGTTCTTACTTCGTCCTATACGATCGCAACTATCCATGAAAATCCACCTCCGTTCATAATCAGAAATTTTTACGGACTGATTGTATCATAATATTTTTTAAAAAACAACAAAAATGTGTTACAATATTTTAAATATTATTCAGGCAGGTAAGAGTATGACATTACAGCAGTTAAGATACATCGTTATGGTTGCAGAGACAGGCACGATTACTGAGGCGGCAGGAAAATTATATATTTCACAGCCAAGCCTTACCAATGCAATTCATGAACTTGAAAAAGAAATGAATATTACGATATTCAACAGAACTAATAAAGGAATAAGTGTATCTAAAGAAGGTGAAGAGTTCTTATCGTATGCAAGACAGATTCTTGACCAGGCGGCAATCTTAGAGGATAAGTATAAGGGCGATAATGGTGGAAGAAAGCAATATTGTATATCAACACAGCATTATTCTTTTGCAGTCAACGCATTTGTTGACCTTATAAAGCAGTTCGGGCAGGATGAGTATGATTTCAGCTTAAGAGAAACGCAGACTTATGAGATTATCGAGGATGTTGCAAGGTTAAGAAGTGAGATTGGAATACTGTTCATTAATGATTTTAATGAGGCTGTTATTAGAAAGATTTTAAAGTCATATGAACTTGAATTTCATGAGCTTTTCACAGCAAGACCACATGTATTCATAAGCAGAAAACATCCACTTGCAGAGTGCAGTGTCATTCATAATAAGCAGTTAGAAGAATATCCTTATCTGTCATTTGAGCAGGGCGAACATAATTCATTCTATTTCTCAGAGGAGATATTCTCAGAAACAGCAAGAAAGAAGAACATAAGAGTCCGTGACAGGGCAACACTTTTTAATCTGCTGATTGGTCTTAATGGTTACACAGTAAGTAGTGGTATTATTGACAAGAAGCTCAACGGAAAAGACATTATAGCAGTGCCGCTTGCTGATGAATCAGATATGCATATTGGTTACATAACTCACAGAAAAGGGATGCTTAGCAGGCTTGGAAGTACATATCTTGAGGCTATAAGGAAGTATCTTAAGTAGTCGTTATACGTATATAAAACAGGTTAGACATAGTTTTAAGCTATGGCTAACCTGTTTTTTTATGTATTATACAAATGTGTTCTTCAAATTTATAATGACAACATCAAATTATAGATGAGGAGAGCAGGTATGAAGACAGCAGTAGTAGGTTATCCAAGGATAGGAACATTAAGAGAGTTAAAGTTTGCATTAGAAAAATATTTCAGAAAAGAAATAAGTGCAGATGAACTGACACAGACAGCAAAGGAGTTACGAAAGACACACTGGCTTACACAGAAGGAAGCTGGAATTGATTATATTACAAGCAATGATTTCTCATATTACGATATCGTGCTTGATACAGCATTTTTACTGAACATAATTCCTGAAAGATACAAGGAACTTGAGGTTTCAGAGCTTGATAAATATCTTGCAATGGCAAGGGGCTATCAGGGAGAGAACGGTGACGTTAAAGCTCTTGCGATGAAGAAGTGGTTTAATACCAATTACCATTACATTGTTCCAGAGGCAGAGGACAGTACGCAGATAAGACTCACAGGTAATAAACTGTGGGATGAATACGCAGAGGCAAAAGAACTTGGAATCGAGACAAAACCGGTAATCACAGGTGTGTATACATTATTTAAGCTGTGCAGATTTACAGGTAAGAAGAAAGCCGATGATTTTATCAAGGCATTTATTGAAGCATATAAAGAAATTGTTAGCAAATGTGAAGCTGTAGGAATCCAGTGGCTTCAGTTTGACGAGCCCGCACTTGTGCAGGACGTGACAGAAGAAGACAGAAAACTGTTTGTCAAAATGTATAGTGAAATTTTAGGTAAGAAGAAGTCCTGCAAAGTATTGCTTCAGACATATTTCGGAGACGTGAGAGATGTGTATGAAGATATTGTTAAGCTGTCGTTTGACGGAATCGGACTTGATTTTATTGAGGGAAAGAAGACAGCAGAACTTATTGAAAAATATGGATTTCCAAAGGACACGGTATTATTCGCGGGCCTTGTCAATGGAAAGAATATCTGGAAGAATCATTATGAAAAGACTTTAAATGTGCTTAAAAAGCTTGAAGATAAGGGAATACAGACAGTTTTATCAACATCATGTTCGCTGCAGCATGTTCCATATACATTAAAGCATGAGGATAAACTTTCGGATGAATATCTGAATTACTTCGCATTTGCAGAAGAAAAGCTAGTGGAATTAAAGGAATTAAGTGGGCTTGCTGGGTGTGGAAATATTGAAGAAGATGAAAGATTTAAGACAAACAGACAGCTTTTTGCAGGTACAAGAAAATGTGATAATGAAGCTGTAAAGAAAAGACTTGCGGAAGTTACAGAGGCGGATTACAGAAGACTTCCTGCAAGAAGTGAAAGACAGCAGATTCAGAAGAAAGAATTCGCATTGCCAAAGCTGCCTACAACTACAATAGGTTCATTTCCACAGACAAAAGATGTTAAGGCCAACCGTTCAGCATTCCGTAAGGGTGAAATCAGCGAAGAACAGTATGTTGAATTTAATAAGAAGAAAATTGAAGAATGTGTCAGATGGCAGGAAAAAATCGGACTTGATGTACTTGTTCATGGAGAATACGAAAGAAATGACATGGTAGAATATTTCGGTGAAGCATTGGGAGGCTTTTTGTTCACAGAGAAAGCATGGGTTCAGTCATATGGAACAAGATGTGTTAAACCGCCTGTTATATGGGGAGATGTTTATCGCAAGAAGCCGATAACAGTTGAGTGGTCTGTGTATGCACAGTCACTTACAGATAAGATAATGAAAGGAATGCTTACAGGTCCGGTAACAATTCTTAACTGGTCATTCCCAAGAGAAGATATTACAATCAAGGAATCAATTTCGCAGATTGCACTTGCAATAAGAGATGAGGTGCTTGACCTTGAAGCAAATGGAATTAAGATCATCCAGATTGATGAGGCAGCCTTAAGAGAAAAGCTTCCATTAAGAAAATCTGACTGGAATACAGAATATCTTGAGTTTGCAATACCAGCATTCAGACTTACAGCAAGCGGCGTAAAACCTGAAACACAGATACATACTCATATGTGTTACAGTGAATTTACAGATATAATTCCAGCAATAGACGATATGGACGCTGATGTTATCACATTTGAAGCGTCACGCTCAGACCTTCAGATTCTTGATTCATTAAGACAAAACAATTTTGAAACAGAGGTAGGACCTGGAGTATACGACATTCACTCTCCAAGAATACCATCGGTTGAAGAGATTACCCGTGCAATAAAGATAATGCTTACAAAGATAGACAAAGATAAGCTGTGGGTAAACCCTGACTGTGGACTTAAGACAAGAGGTGTGCCAGAGACAGAGGCAAGCCTTAAGAATATGGTTAAGGCAGCTGAGATTATCAGGGCTGAGTTGTAGTGTAGGCTTTTGTGTGGCTGGTCAACAAAAAGGGCGATGTCAAAACTTACATCGCCCTGAATTATATACAGTTTCCAACCAAAGAATCCTACACTCCGCTATAAGCACTATATCCGCCGTCAACAGGTAACACTATACCATTGACAAAGCTGGCTGTTTCATCACTTGCAAGAAAGAGTGCAGCACCAATAAGCTCTTCAGGATTGCCAAAGCGTCCCATAGGTGTTCCGGCAATAATCTTTCTGGCACGGTCTGTATATGAGCCATCAGCATTGAATAAGAGGTCATGATTCTGTTCGGCAGCGTAGAATCCCGGAGCAATTGCATTGCATCGGATGCCACTTTCACCAAAATGTACAGCAAGCCACTGTGTAAGATTAAGAATAGCACTCTTGGCATTGCCATAAGCCATAACCTTAGTAAGAGGAAGAATAGATGTTACAGAAGCAATATTGATAATACTGCCACTTCTCTTTTCAACCATATCCTTAGTAAATACCTGAATAGGAAGAAGAGTTCCCATGTAATTGAGATCCATAACATCGCGTATTCTGTCTTCATCAAGATTCCAGAAAGAATAGTCAGAATCTTCTTTATCTTTCTTTAACATCTCGATGGAAGTAATTGCACCAGGCTGGTTACCACCAGCACCATTAATAAGAATATCACAGCTGCCGAGTTCATTCTTAATAGTTTCATAAGTAGCTGAAAGCTCATCTTTATTAATTACATTGCAGCTGTAGCCTTTAACAATAACATTTTTGTTATATTCATCCAGAGCATCTTTAGTAAGCTTCTTAGAAACATAAGCAAGCTTTTCTTTGTTACGTCCGATTATTGCAACCTTAGCACCGCATACGGCAAGTCCATATGCCATGGCTGAGCAGAGAGTTCCGCTTCCTCCGGTTACAACAGCAGTTTTACCTGAAAGATTAATATTAAATGGTACCTTCATTGATTATAGTCTCCTTTTACTTAAGAAAATCCTCTCTCATAGGATTGAATACATCACAGAGGATTCCTTCTTCAAGACATGTAACACCATGGGTTACGCCAGAAGGCATGTATACGCTGTCGCCCTGATTAACGATTTTAGTTTCATCACCGATAGTGAATTCAAAGCTTCCCTTAGCAACATAAGTAATCTGCAGATGCTTGTGGCTATGGAAATTGCCCTTAGAACCTTTTTCAAAATGAATCTCGCACATCATAAGGTCATCAGAGTAGCATAATATTTTTCTTGTAACACCAGGTTCGCAGTTAGTAGCTGTAACATCTTTGTTAAATGTAAACATATATAATACCTCGTTTCTATATTATTGATTGTTTGTATGTATATATTAAACTTTTATATCAAAAAAAACTAGCATAATTATCAAACTATGTTATATTAAATACAGATATATTGTTTAAACATTTTACATGAAGGGGGTGCACATTAAGATGATGATTAACGGCGTTAATGATATGAATAGAAATCTGTCTGTTAATGTAGCAGGTGTTGATACACAGGATATAAGCTCTGCAAGACTTAAAGCAATGAAGCGTTCCGGACAGGTGGAATGTGAAACATGTGCGAACAGGGAATATAAGGATGGTTCAGATGAAGTAAATGTTTCATTTAAGAGTGCAGCACATATTGACCCGTCAGCAGCGGCCACAAAGGTTATGGCACATGAACAGGAGCATGTTTCTAATGCGAACAGGAAGGCTGCCAGTAAAGATGGCGAAGTACTGAATGCGACAGTTACACTTAAAACGGCTGTTTGTCCAGAGTGCGGAAGGTCGTATGTGTCAGGTGGTGTCACCAATACAGCAATTAAATATCCTGCCACATCTTACGGACAGAACCAGAAATCAGCAGATTATCCTGAATTTGCGGGTAAAAATGTGGATTATGCAGGATAATTGATGTATGAGCGTGGAATAAAGTATGGAAAAAGTAACGGAGAATAGTAGTTTTATGTATACAATATGGCTTGTGCTGGCACTTATATGCATGGGATATTATATAGTGTGTGCAACATACGCAGGGGTGGGTTCATCATTTATATTTATATGGCTGATGGGTGCTGTCTTTTTTGGACTGATATTTGCAGTGAGAGTATTAGAAATTAAAGGTATAATTCATGTGGCAAAGGTCTTAAGAATATGTTTTATAGTGATAATGGCAACTGGTGCGTCTCTTTTTATTTTTATAGAAGCACTGATAATTAAAGGAATGATGGCAAAGCCAAAGGATAACTGTGATTATATAATAGTACTTGGCTGCCAGATAAGAGGTGACCACATAACAAGGTCACTTAAGAACCGGTTAGATGTTGCTGTTTCCTATGCAATAGATAACCCTGATACAACAATAATAGTATCAGGCGGCAGGGGAAAAGGTGAAAATACAACAGAAGCATTTGCAATGTATAATTATATGGTGTCTAAAGGAATAGATGGCTCGCGCATAATACAGGAAGATAAGTCAACAGATACATCAGAGAACATGAAGTATTCAGTACAATACATAGAGAATACAGATTCACTGGTTGGCATAGTAACCAACAACTTCCATATAGCAAGAAGCCGCCTTCTTGCCAGACATGCAGGATTAAACAATACCTGTGGAATGCCAGCAGAAAGCGACCATATACTCTTCATAAACTATATGGTAAGAGAAGCAATCGGAATAGTAAAAGACTTTGTGTTCGGAAATTTTTAAGAATTTATTATTTATATATAAAGAAGTACCTGTATTTTAGTCTGATAACTGAATTATTACTTACACAAGGTGAGTAATATCTGAGGTTATCAGACTAAAATACAGGTACTTCTACATATATTAATGATAAAACCTCTGTATTTCATTGATTAAAGAATAAGTCTGGTTATATCCATCGTTATACATTGAAAGAATCTTATTAAAGTCTTTTTCAATCTTTCCAAAGCCTTTGCTCTTAGTAGGGCGGATAACGAGGCAGCGGCCTTCTTTTTCGTAGCGTTCAAGACGCTTTAAGCACCGGTTGTAACGTTCAGCACGAAGAAGAATATCACGCTGAATTTCAGGATATTTAAGGAAAGCTCTTGCAAGGGTCCGCACTGAACTGGTTGTCTGCTTCTGATAGCCTGCTTCACGGGTAAGAACAACAATAACTCTGTCACAGCCATCTTCAAATGCTTTTTCAAAAGGTATGGAATCACTTAAACCACCATCAAGGTAAGGTGTTCCATCAAGATATATAAGAGGAAAAGCCAGTGGGAGAGCACATGTTGCCCGTAAAAGCTGGTTGGTGCGGTCATATCCTGTGAAAGTTTTATATTCAGGTTTTCCAGTGAGTACATTAGTTACAACACATTTGAAAGTACCTTTATATCTGAGAAATGCATCATAATCATAAGGCACAAGTTCGTTTGGAATGGTGTCAAATGTAAAATTAAGCCCATAAAGAGAACGGTTATCCCTGTGTAACATGTTGCTAAGTCCCACATAACGTTTATCATTTCTATAATCAATAAGAATCTTTAAGTTTCTTCCAATCTGTCCTGATGCCATGGATACGCCGTATGCAGCGCCGGCTGATACACCAATCATGTAATCAGGCATAATTTTATTTTCTAACATTGCATCCATAACACCGCATGAAAATATGGTTCTGAATGCGCCACCTTCAAATACAATTCCTGTTTTCATAATCTGACCTTTCTGAATAATAACTTTATACAAAATGTGTATGATATTTTTATAAAAGCATTTACAATGAATTATTGATTATATTTTCGTATTTAATCAGCATATAGTCAATAAAAATCTGTGCTTTTGGCTATATTTGTTAAAAATGGGTTGCTTAAAGGCATTTTTTAGTGTACAATTTCTATAAAATATGGGCGGAATTGATATATATGTTTCCCCATATAAGTTGATAAGGAGACAGAAATAATGGACGCAGTAGTAAAGTATATTGACGGGCTTCTGGAAAAAAGCACACCAGATGCTCCTGTATGGAACATTGAAAAGATTAGGCAGGGCCTTAAGTCAAAGTGGAACTATATTGATGGCTGTATGATTAAAGCAGTTCTTCAGATGTATGACTTAACCAAGGAAGAAAAGTATCTTAAGTTTGCAGATGATTTTATAGATTACAGAGTCTTTGAAGATGGTACAATAGATGGCTACAGCATAGGTGAGAAGAATATTGATAATGTTAATGCTGGTAAGACTTTATTTGAATTATATGATCTTACAGGTAAGGAAAAGTATAAGAAGGCAGTAGATTTAGTATATTCACAGATAGAGATTATGCCTAGATGCCAGAATGAAGCCAGAAGTTTCTGGCATAAGGATATATATCCTAATCAGGTATGGCTTGATGGTCTTTATATGGGACTTCCATTCTATCTTGAATATGAGACAAGATACAATGACAGAAAGAATTACTCTGATATTTTCGGACAGTTCAAGTTCGTAATTGAGAATATGAGGAATCCTGTTAACGGACTTTATTTCCATGCAATGGATACAAGCAGGGAAGCATTCTGGTGTGATAAGGTTACAGGTTTATCACAGCATAGCTGGTTAAGAGCTATTGGCTGGTATACAATGGCGCTTATTGATACACTTGATCAGGTTGATAATAAGGACCATAAGTATGATGCTGAATGCAAGATGCTTGAGGATGCATTTAAGGATCTTGTCGATTCAATGCTTAAGTATCAGGATGAGAGTGGTATGTGGTATCAGGTAGTTAATTATGGTGGTATGGATAAGAACTATCTTGAGACAAGTGGAAGCTCAATTATGGCATATGCACTTCTTAAGGCTGTACGTCTTGGATATCTTTCTGATGATTATGCGCAGTATGCCAAGAAAGCAATCGATGGTATCTGTGAAAGATACCTTAAGACTAAGGAAGATGGTTCATTATCACTTGGTGGTATCTGTCTTGTTGCAGGACTTGGTGGTAATGGAAGAAGACCTGGTACATATGATTATTATATGTCAGAGCCAATCGTAGAAGATGATGCCAAAGGTGTAGGACCATTCCTTCTTGCATATACAGAACTTTTAAGATACGAGAATAAGTAACAGGCAGAATATAGAACATAATAAAGCGGGGTCTTACAGCATATGCCTGGGACTCCGTTTTTTATATTTCAGAAGGAGATTAATTATGAAGAAACCATATATAACATTAGAAGAAGCACTTGCAGCAAGAGAAGAAGGAAGGAGAAGCGTTAAATTCCTTACAGAGGCTAATGGATGTATCAATGGCTGTTGTTCAGGAGTTACAATATGTTCAGAAACAGAGTTTAATCCAGAACCAGGATTTCATGATGACCAGGAGGGATTTTTTGTATTGGAAGGAAATGGATTTGTCAGGCTTGACAACGAAGAGTTTGAGGTTAAAGCGGGTGATTCATTTATAGCATTACCGGGTGTCAGACATACAATGAAAACGGTTGACTCAGAAAAGCCATTGAAGGTTTTCTGGTTTCATAGTGGAATCTGATTAGATATATTTTGCGGCTGGCTTGATGGGGAGCTGATATGGAGGTTGCAATGTTTGATGAACTAAGTAGTGAAGATGAGAAGAAGAAATGGCTGTTTAAAGAGAATGTAAGGCTGCAGGAATTAAGCAGAAATCTGGAAGATGAGAGAAAACTCATAGAGATTCAGATGGGAATGCTTCAGAGACAGCAGAGTAAGAATATGCTGCTGAAGAAACAGCTTGAGAGTCAGAAAGATTTATTTGAACAAAAATGGAATATTCTGGAGAGGGAAACCAGACAGCTTGCAATTGATAAAGATAAGTTTGAGCGGGAAAAGCTTATATATAAGGACAAGGTTTACCGTGAAGCAAGGCGCAGTATGTCTAATGCTGAAAATGTAAAGATATTCTTCAAGGGGGTTGAGGATACAACATCTTTAAAAAAGCGTTATAAGGCACTTTTAAAGATATATCATCCTGATAATATGCATGGAGATAAAGAACTTTTACAGGCAATTAATACAGAATATGAAAGATTATCAAGATTTTATCTTGGAACATAATGAAAAATGATGTATAATAAGCGTTAGTTTTGTAAAACAAGGCAGAAAATAAGGAGGAATATATGTTTAAGATTAACGATAATTATTTAAAGCTTCCAGGAAGCTATTTATTTTCAACAATCGGTAAGAAAGTAGCAGCTTATCAGCAGGCTAATCCAGATAAGGAAATCATCAGACTTGGCATTGGAGATGTTACACAGCCATTAGCACCAGCAGTAATTGATGCATTACATAAGTCAGTTGATGAGATGGGACATGCCGAGACTTTCCACGGATATGCACCAGATCTTGGATATGAATTCTTAAGAAGTGCAATTGCAGACCATGATTACAAGAAGCGTGGATGTGATATATCAGCAGATGAGATATTCGTATCAGATGGAGCAAAGTCTGATTCAGGTAATATAGGAGATATCTTCTCAGTAGATAATAAGATTGCAGTATGTGACCCTGTATATCCTGTATATGTTGATACTAATGCAATGGCAGGAAGAACAGGAGATTATATTCCAGAGAAGCAGGCATGGAGTAATGTTGTTTATATGCCTTGTACAGCAGAGACTAACTTTGCACCAGAACTTCCAAAAGAAACACCAGATATTATATATCTCTGCTTCCCTAACAATCCAACAGGTTCAACAATCACTAAGGACGAACTTCAGAAGTGGGTTGATTATGCTAATAAGGTTGGTGCTGTTATTATCTATGATGCAGCATATGAAGCATACATTTCAGAACCAGATGTTCCTCATACAATATATGAGTGTGAAGGTGCAAGAACATGTGCAATCGAACTCAGGTCATTCTCTAAGAATGCAGGATTTACAGGTGTAAGACTTGGCTTCACAGTTATTCCTAAGGATCTTAAGTGTGGAGATGTAACACTTCACAGCCTCTGGGCAAGAAGACATGGAACTAAGTTTAACGGAGCTCCTTACATTGTACAGAGAGCAGGCGAGGCAGTTTATTCAGAAGCTGGACAGAAGCAAACAGGTGAGCAGATTGCTTACTACATGAACAATGCAAAGACAATTCTTGAAGGACTTAAGTCAGCAGGATATACAGTATCAGGTGGTGTTAATGCACCATATATCTGGTTAAAGACTCCAGATAAGATGACAAGCTGGGAATTCTTCGATTACCTTCTTGAAAAGGCTAATGTTGTTGGTACACCAGGCTCAGGATTCGGACCAAGTGGTGAAGGATACTTCAGACTGACAGCATTCGGTTCATATGAGAATACAGTGAAGGCACTTGAGAGAATCAAGGCACTTTAATCAGTAATATATAAGTATTAAAAATAAAAATGCTGTGCGTTAACAAGATGATGTTAATGCACAGCATTTTTTATAAAATTAATTAGCTTTTTTAGTTTCGTCTTTCTTCTCAGGTATAATCTTTACAATAACAGATTCAGCTCTGTTAGAAGCAACCTTTTCGACAAACATCCAGACATTATCAACAGTGATTTTATCACCGGCTTTAGGAAGTCTGTCAAGTCTTTCAACGATAAGTCCACCAACTGAATCATTATCTTCAGATTCAAGTTTAGTGCCAAGTTCATCGTTTAAATCGTCGAGTTTAAATGAACCATCAACTCTGTATGTAGTATCATTAATCTTAGATAAAGCTTCCTTTTCGTCAGTATCATATTCATCACGGATTTCACCAACAATCTCTTCAAGCAGGTCTTCTGTAGTAATCATTCCTGATGTTGTTCCATATTCGCTAAGGACAATGGCAATGCTTGTTGAACTTAACTGCATTTCCTTAAACAGGTCAGAAGTATTCTTCTGTTCAAATGTAAAGAATGGCTTTCTGATAATGTTCCTTATGTTAAATGTATCGTTATCAGAAGGATTGACAATTAAATCCTTAATATTAAGAATGCCGATTACATTATCAGGTGTATTCTCATAAATAGGAATACGTGTATACATTGTCTGTCTGAACAGAGAAATTATATCATCATATGATGAGCTGACATCAGCAAGAGTCATATCAATTCTTGGAATCATCACATCTTTAGCTGTTGAATCACCAAAATCAAAGAGGTTATTAATGATTTTCTTTTCGTTAGATTCAATTACACCTTCCTGCTGGCTTACATTAACAATGGTTCGTATCTCATCCTCAGTAAATATATCTTTCTTCTTGTTATTGTCAATTCTTAATAACCATAAGAAGAAGCCTGCAAGGTGGTCTACTATGAATATAACGGGTGTAAGAACAATCATAAGCACCCATATTATAGGAGCATAAGCCATTGCCATATTAGTGGCATACATGTTGGCAGTATTCTTAGGTGTAATCTCACCAAATATAAGAACAAGAAGCGTAAGAACACCGGTAACAATACCTGTCGCTTTATTACCCCATACACTGATTGTAAATGATGTAGCTAATGCAGAACAGCTGATATTGACTATGTTATTGCCAATAAGAACAGCAGAGAGCATCTTTGCCGGCTGGTCAATAATCTTAATTACAAGAGCAGCCCTCTTATTACCCTCTTCAACTAAAGACAGCACTTTGATTCTGTTCACAGTGATAAATGAAGTCTCTGCAGATGAGAAAAATGCTGATAAAACCAATAAAATAACAATTGCAATAAGTTGGATGATACTATCCGTATCCAAGAAAAATCCCTCCAGTCATAAAATTAAAATATTTCTTTTCATTCTACAGTACGCACATTGTGCCGTCAAGTGCTATTAAAGAAAACAGGAGATAATCATAAGATAACATTTTTAATCATACAATTAATAAAAAGAGGACAACAAAGGAAATCAATGGATTATATAAGAAAAATGGTGAAATCTCTTATTGCAGGATATGTAATAACTCTGCTTATGCTAGGACTTCTTACATATTTTATGAGAAAATTTATACTTGACGAGAAAGCGGTTGATAATATTATATTTGGAATATATGTGGCAGGAAGCTTTACAGGTGCAATGCTTAGTGCATGGATGATAAAAAAGAGGAGAGTGGTTACAGGAATTATATATGGAGCAGTGTATATTACAGTGTTATTGGTAATAGCTGCAATAATGAAGAAACAGGCACCAGACAGTAGTAATAATATTGCCATGTCAGTAGCTGCATGTATAGCTGCGGGGGCATTTGGTGGATTTTTCAGTCCATAATGTGGGGAATTATAATAACAAATAATTATTTTGTGAAAAATTTTAAAAAATAAAAAGGAAAAACACAAGTTTTGTTGAATAATTAAATTGTGAGCTTTAAAATTAGTGTTTCAGTGCGGGAGGCACATACAGATGAACATTAGAGAGGAACAGGAAAAGAGGGAACATCTGATATTCAGCCCATATGCAAGCTTTTCTGACGAGTCAAGAGGACGCGACAGAGATGAAGAACCATGCCCTATGAGAACTATATATCAGAGAGACAGAGACAGAATTATTCATTGTAAGACATTCAGGCGTTTAAAGCATAAGACGCAGGTATTTCTTGCACCAGAGGGAGACCATTACAGAACAAGACTGACTCATACCTTAGAGGTTGCCCAGATTGCAAGAAGTATAGCAAGGGCACTTAATCTTAATGAAGATCTGACAGAAGCTATTGCATTGGGGCATGACCTTGGACACACACCATTTGGACATGCAGGTGAGAGAACACTTAATTCTTTATGTCCTATGGGATTTGCTCATTACAAACAGAGTATAAGAGTTGTTGAATTTCTTGAAAAGGATGGTCAGGGACTTAACCTTACATGGGAAGTGCGTGATGGAATATTGAACCATAGAACATCAGGCAGTCCATCAACTCTTGAAGGAAAAGCAGTTAGACTTTCCGATAAGATAGCGTATATTAATCATGATATAGATGATGGAATAAGAGCAGGGATATTGAAGGAAAGTGACATTCCTTCAGAATATACTGATGTTCTTGGTAATTCAACCAAGGAAAGACTTAATACCATGATTAGCGATATTATAATGAACAGCATAGGAAAGAATGATCTTGTAATGTCAGAGCCTGTACGTAAAGCAATGACAGAATTAAGAAAATTCATGTTTGAAAGTCTGTATCTTAATCCGACAGCCAAAAGTGAGGAAGCGAAAGCAGATAAGCTGATAACAGAATTGTACAGATACTATGTTGCGAACACAGATAAACTGCCAGATACATATAAGAGATTTATAACAGAATTTGATGAAAGACCGGAGCAGGTTGTGTGTGATTATATAGCTGGCATGAGTGATCAGTATTCAATAAGCAAGTTTCAGGAAATCTTTGTACCAAAGGCCTGGAAGGGATGAAGTAATGTATTCAAGAGAAGTAATAGAGGAAGTAATATCCCGGAATGATATAGTTGATGTTATATCCGGGTATGTCAAATTGAAGAAGAATGGAAGTTCATATACCGGATTGTGTCCGTTTCATAATGAGAAATCACCATCATTTTCGGTTTCAGGACAGCGGCAGTTATATCATTGTTTTGGATGCGGCGCTGGGGGTAATGTCATAACATTTGTTATGGAATATGAGAATATGACATTCTTAGAGGCAGTTAAGATGCTAGGTGAAAGAGCCGGAGTTGCACTGCCGCAGACGTCTATGTCAGAAGAAGACCGCAAAGAAAGAGGGATAAGAGACAGGCTTTTAGAGATTAATAAGATTGCTGCCACATATTATTACAGGCAGCTTAGAAGTGAGAATGGGAAAGCCGGTCTTGATTATCTTAAAAAGCGTGAATTGTCTGACAGTACAATTAACAGCTTTGGACTGGGGTATGCAACACAGTCAACAGGTAATCTGTACAAGCTGTTGAAGGACAAAGGTTATGATGATGATATTCTGAAGGAATCAGGACTTTTTACTTATGAGAGAGGTATTCATGAAAAGTTCTGGAACAGAGTAATTTTTCCAATTATGGATATTAATAATAAGGTCATAGGATTTGGTGGACGAGTTATGGGTGATGCCAAGCCAAAGTACCTTAATTCACCGGAGACAAGATTGTTTGATAAGAGCCGCAATCTATATGGACTTAATATAGCAAGAACGTCAAGAAAGCCTAACATGATAATATGTGAAGGCTATATGGATGTTATATCAATGCATCAGGCGGGCTTTAACCAGGCGGTTGCGTCACTTGGAACGGCACTGACACCGGGACATGCAAGGCTGTTAAAGAGATATACAGATAATGTGCTTATAACCTATGACAGTGATGAGGCAGGAGTTAAGGCGGCACTTCGTGCGATACCTCTTCTGAAAGAAGCAGGATTATCAACGAAGGTGATTAATATGAGACCGTATAAAGATCCTGATGAGTTTATTAAGGCTATGGGTGCAGAGGCATTTCAGGAAAGAATTGATAATGCTGAGAACAGCTTTATGTATGAGATAGGAACTATGTTAAGAAATTACGACAGGGGTGATCCGGAAAGCGAGACTGCATTTGAAAGAGAGGTTGCAGCAAAGCTTGTTACATTTAAAGAAAAGCTGGAACGTGATAATTACCTTAAAGCAGTGTGCAGGCAGTTTATGATACCAGAAGATGGCATGAGGCAGATGGTATCAAGACTTGGTAATCAGGAAGGGATTATTTCAAGAAATGCAGGTGCAGGTACTCCGCAGCCAACTGTTGAGCGTAAGCCGAAGAAGAAGCGTGAAGATGGTTTAAGACAGGCAGAGAAAATGCTTCTTACATGGCTCATAAGTGACAGGGACATATTTGATAAGGTTGCAGCTTACATTAAGCCAGAGGATTTTATTGACCCGTTATTTTCGGGTGTGGCAGAGAAAGTATATGAACAGTATGGGACAGGAAATATAAGTCCTGCTGCAATTATAGCTGATTATGCAACAACAGAAGAACATACGGAAGTCGCAGCAATGTTTTCGGCAGACCTGGATGAGAGCCTTAATAATCTGGAAAGAGAAAAGACTCTTAATGACATTGTTATCAGAATTAAGGCTAACAGCCTTAATCATGAACTTAATAAGACTGTAGACCCGAAGCGTATGCAGGAGATAATAATTGAACAGCAGAAGCTGAATCAGATTCATATTAAGTTATAAATATATAGAGCGTGTTACGCGAAGAAGAATGGAGAAGAGAAATGGCTAAGAAAATGGTAGAAACATTAGAAGAGAATGTTAAGGAGACTAAGGAAGAAAAGACAACAGAAAAGAAGACTCCTGCAAAAAAAGCAGCAGCAAAGAAGACAACTAAGAAAGATGAGATTAAAGAAGAAGTAAAAGAAGAGACAGAAAACAGTGACGCAGATGATGCAGAAGCACAGGAAGCTAAATTCTGGGAGAAGATAGAGGGTATTCTTGCAATAGCCAAGAAGAAAAAGAATGTACTTGATTATCAGGAAATTATGACATATTTTCAGGATACAGATTTTGAAGCTGACAGAATGGAGAAGGTATTTGAAATTCTTGAGCTAAAAAAAGTAGATGTAAGAATGAATGATGTACCTGATGAAGATGAGGATATTATTCTTGATGATGAAGATGAGATTGATATTGAGAAGATAGATCTTTCTGTTCCTGATGGAATCGGTCTTGATGATCCGGTAAGAATGTATCTGAAGGAGATAGGTAAAGTACCTCTTCTTAGTGCTGATGAAGAGATTGAGTATGCCAAGAGAATGGAAGAAGGAGATGAGGAAGCCAAGAAAAGACTTGCAGAAGCTAACTTAAGACTTGTTGTAAGTATTGCAAAACGTTATGTTGGACGTGGTATGCAGTTCCTTGATCTTATTCAGGAAGGTAACTTAGGTCTTATAAAGGCTGTTGAGAAATACGATTACAGAAAAGGATTCAAGTTCAGTACATACGCTACATGGTGGATCAGACAGGCTATTACAAGAGCTATAGCTGACCAGGCCCGTACTATAAGAATTCCTGTTCATATGGTAGAGACAATTAACAAGCTTGTAAGAGTACAGAGACAGCTGCTTCAGGAACTTGGAAGAGAACCATCACCAGAGGAGATTGCAGATAATATGGATATTCCTGTAGAGAGAGTAAGAGAGATTCAGAAGATTTCGCAGGAACCGGTATCTCTTGAGACACCTATTGGTGAAGAGGAAGACAGCCATCTTGGAGATTTCATTCAGGATGATAATGTTCCTGTTCCGGCAGAGGCAGCAGCTTCTACACTTCTTAAGGAACAGCTTGTTGAAGTACTTGGAACTCTTACAGAAAGAGAGCAGAAGGTATTAAGATTAAGATTTGGTATGGATGATGGAAGAGCAAGAACTCTTGAGGAAGTTGGTAAAGAATTCAATGTAACAAGAGAACGTATCAGACAGATTGAAGCCAAGGCTTTAAGAAAGTTAAGACACCCAAGCCGCAGCCGTAAGTTAAGAGATTATCTTGATTAGGATTAAGCTATGGTAAGAATATCTGACAGATTAAGAACAGTTGCACATATGTGTGAAAAGGGAGCAGTCGTGGCTGACATAGGGACAGACCACGGCTATCTTCCTATATATCTTGTGCAGGAAGGAATAGCTGCGTCTGCTATTGCGATGGATTTAAGAAAAGGTCCACTCGATAAGGCAAAGAAGCATATACGTGATAATTGTTTAGAGGACAGAATACAGACAAGACTTTCGGACGGATTGGAAAAGCTTTCAGCGAATGAAGCTGATATTATAACCATATGTGGTATGGGTGGCAGGCTTATAGCTGACATTGTAACTAAGGGAATGAATGTTATTACCCGGAATACAACACTTATAGTATCACCGCAGTCAGAAGTAGGAGATTTCAGACATTTTCTTGTTTCACAGAGATTGGTTGTTGATGATGAGAAGATGCTTAAGGAAGATGGTAAGTATTATTTTATTATCAAATGCAGAAAGTCAGACGAAAATGTTTATTCTGAATATAGTGAGACGCAATATCAGTACGGATGGAAGCTTTTAGAGAGCAAAGATAAGACTCTTTATGAATATCTTATAAAAGAGAAAGAAACTAATGATGGGATAAGTAACAGTCTAAAGAAAGATGAAAGTAATCCTACGGTTAAGTTAAGATTACAGCAGCTTTTGCAGAAGAATAATATAATTATGGATGCATTGTCATATTATGACTGATGCGTAAGAGGAGGATGCTATGGGAATGACACTGGCACAGCTTGCAGCAGAGAAGCAGAACGAATATAAGGATGAGATTATACTCGCTAATGTTAATGGTAAGCTTAAAGAACTTGGAGAAGAATATATCCCTGATAGTGATGTTACATTTGTTACAACTTCGACATCAATAGGTAACGAGACATATAGAAGAAGCGTGGTTCTTCTTATGCTTGCAGCCATAGATAAGATAGACAGGAATATTGACAGAGTTGTTGTTGAATATTCTTTAAGCAAGGGACTGTACTGCACATTTGATGGAGACTTCAGACCTGACAAAGAGTTTATAGATGAAGTTAAGTCAGTTATGCACAGTATGGTTGAGAAGGATCTTCCAATCAAGAAAGAGCTGATGAAGATATCTGATGCTATGAATCTTTTTAAAGAAAAAGGAATGACAGATAAGACATCACTGTTCAAATACAGAAGAAGTTCATTTGTTAATGTGTATGACCTGAATGGCTACAAAGATTATTTCTACGGATATATGGCATCTTCTACAGGTATGCTTGGGGTATTTGATATATTCCTGTATGACGAGGGAATAGTGTTACAGCTTCCTGTTAAGAATGCACCACTTGAAGTTCCTGAATTTAATCCACAGACAAAGCTGTTTAATGTGTTAAAGGAAAGCACAAGCTGGGCAAAGATGCTTGGCATGTCTACGGTTGGAGAACTTAATGACCATATAACTAATGGAGATATGACTTCTTTTATGCTTACACAGGAGGCACTTCAGGAACAGAAAATTGTTGAGATAGTTGATGAGATAAAGAAAAGACCTCATACTAAATTCATCATGATAGCCGGTCCATCTTCTTCAGGAAAGACAACATTTTCACACAGATTATCAATTCAGCTAATGGCTAATGGATATAAGCCACACCCAATTGCTGTCGATAATTACTTTGTTGAAAGAGAGCAGACACCTATTGATGAGAATGGCGATTACAATTATGAAGACCTTCATGCAGTAGACATTGAACTTTTTAATAAGCATATGACCAGACTTCTTAACGGAGAAAAAGTGGAGCTGCCGGAATTTAACTTTAAGTTCGGAAGAAAGGAATATAACGGTAATTTCTTACAGTTAGGGGAAGAGGATGTTCTTGTAATAGAAGGAATTCATTGTCTTAATGATGAATTATCATATTCACTTCCAATAGACAGTAAGTTCAAGATATATATTAGTGCACTTACACAGCTTAATGTTGACGAACATAACAGGGTATCAACTACAGATGGAAGACTTTTAAGAAGGCTTGTAAGAGATTACAGGACAAGAGGAGCATCTGCAAAGAAGACTCTTTCGATGTGGGAGTCTGTAAGAAGAGGTGAAGAGAAAAACATCTTCCCATTCCAGGAGCAGGCGGATGTTATGTTTAACTCAGCAATGCCATATGAACCATGCGTATTAAAACCATTCGTTGAGCCTATACTTTTTCAGGTAACAGAAGCTGACCCTGAATATCAGGAAGCAAACAGACTGCTTAAGTTCATGAACTATTTCCTTCCATGCGGCTACGAGAACGTACCAATCGATTCTATATTACGGGAATTCGTAGGCGGTGGCTGTTTTAAGGTGTGATGAGGACAGTTATTATATGAAATACACCATTGGAGCTGCCTGTCTGTGGCACAAAATTTCAGTATGACTGCGCTTAGCAGGAGTAAATGTCGCTATCTACAAAGTCTTTTACAGTGCCCAAAAGCAAACGCACTATGTTTGAACGAGCTTTTGGGCACTGAACTTATGTATATAGCGACATTAACTCCTGCACAGCTCGCCATAATTCAATTTTGTGCCACAGACAGGCAGCTCCAACGGTGTATATGATATATTCTAGCCTGGTATAAATTGGACTTTAAAGTAGTGATAGGCACAGAGGAAGTCCAAAAGAGATGCAATTTAATACTGGATAAACACAAACACCCAGGGCTTAGTGCTCTGGGTGTCTGCTTTCCAAGGAATTCCTGTATTCTCTTGACATCTCGAAAAGACTGGCGACATAGCCTGGGGTCTTTTTATCGATGTTATCTTTAATTGTTTCAAGCATTTCAATATACTGTTCAAGAATGTTGCTGATTGCAGAGCTGTTAGTCAAACATATCTGTTCCCACATTTCAGGAGAAGAAGCAGCAACTCTTGACATGTCACGAAAGCAACCTGCGGCAAGTAACTGCATATGCTTTTCTTCGTCATCATTATCTGATACTACATGAACGAGTGCAGTTGATAAAAGATGTGGAACATGGCTTATGGCGGCTACTGATTTATCGTGTACATGATAGTCCATGACAATAGGGTTCATGCCAACATCTGATGCAAATTGTTTCATGAATTCGATTTTTTCAGGCTTGGTTTCTTTGGTCGGTGTGATTATGTACCTTGCACCTTTTATAATTGATGAACTTGAATTTTCATAACCTGTTTTTTCGGAGCCAGCCATAGGATGTCCACCAATAAAGCGGTCATTAAGTCCCAATGAATCTGCTGCTTCATGTATGATAGTCTTGACACTTCCAACGTCGGTAATTATGCAGTCCGGACTGGCAATGGCTTTTAATTTTGTAAGATATTCTGTGATAGTAATTACAGGTGTGCATAACAGGATTATGTCACATTGTGCAAATGTTTCGTCTACCGCAGGAGCAGCGACATCAACAATACCATCAGCAACCGCAGCGATTACTGGTTCTAAATGTCTGCTTGTGGCAGTTATATGATAATCCCTGCCGCTTTCTTTAAGGGCATGGGCTAAGGATCCTGCAATGAGTCCGAAACCTATGAATCCAACCTTTGTCTTCATATGTCATAACCTCCATGTAAGAAATATTAATATTCATGCGAATAGTGGTATTTTAACACTTTAAAGCGATAATGTAAAGACGGCTATTTAATTGACAAATTAAAGTGATATGTGTAGAATGTTTTTATGCGTTTTTAAGGAGGAATGTGTTATGTCGGCAGTATATAACCACAAAACAGTTGAAAAGAAGTGGCAGCAGGTATGGCAGGATGAAAAAGCCTTTGCTGCAACTAATGATTATTCAAAACCAAAGTATTATGCACTTGTAGAGTTTCCATATCCATCAGGACAGGGACTTCATGTAGGTCATCCAAGACCATATACAGCGCTTGATATTGTAGCAAGAAAGAGAAGAATGCAGGGATATAATGTTTTATATCCAATGGGATGGGATGCATTTGGACTTCCAACAGAGAACTATGCTATTAAGAACAAGATTCACCCTAAGATAGTTACTAAGAATAATATAGATCATTTTAAGGACCAGCTTCAGTCAATTGGTTATTCATTTGACTGGGATAGAGAGATTAATACTACAGATCCTGATTATTATAAGTGGACACAGTGGATTTTTCTTAAGCTTTTTAAGGCCGGACTTGCATATAAGCAGGAGATGCCTATTAACTGGTGTACTTCATGTAAGGTAGGTCTTGCTAATGAAGAAGTAGTTAATGGTGTATGTGAAAGATGTGGTTCACCTGTTGTCCGTAAGGTCAAGAGTGAGTGGATGCTTAAGATTACTGATTATGCAGATAAGCTTATAGAAGGACTTGACCATGTCGATTATATCGAAAGAGTTAAAACACAGCAGAAGAACTGGATTGGACGTTCTACAGGTGCTGAGGTCGATTTTGCAATTGCTGGTAAGGAAGATAAGTTAAGAATATATACAACAAGATGCGATACACTTTTCGGTGTTACTTATATGGTTGTATCACCAGAGCATCCATATCTTGATAAGTATAAGGACGAGATTAAGAACTGGGACGAGATAGAAAGCTATAGAGAGCAGGCTTCAAGAAAGTCAGATTTCGAAAGAGCAGAGCTTGCAAAGGATAAGACAGGTGTAGAGATTAACGGACTTAAGGCGGTTAATCCGGTTAATGGCAAGGAAGTTCCGATCTGGGTATCAGATTATGTACTTATGAGCTATGGTACAGGTGCTATCATGGCTGTTCCTGCTCACGATGAAAGAGACTGGGAGTTTGCCAAGAAATTCAACCTTCCTATCATTCAGGTTGTAGCAAAGAACGGTGAAGAAGTTGATGTTAATGAGGCAGCATTTACAGATGTAGCAACAGGTGTTCTTATTAATTCTGATTTCATTAACGGACTTGAAGTTAAAGAAGCTAAGGAAAAGATGATTGAATTCCTTACAGAAAAGGGAATTGGTAATGCAAAGGTTAATTATAAGCTCCGTGACTGGGTATTCTCTCGTCAGAGATACTGGGGCGAGCCTATTCCAATTGTTCATTGTGACAAATGTGGCTATGTTCCAGTTGATGAGAGCGAACTTCCATTACTTCTTCCAGAGGTAGAAAGCTATATGCCTACAGATAATGGAGAATCACCTCTTGCAGCCATGACAGACTGGGTTAATACAACATGCCCATGCTGTGGCGGACCAGCTAAGAGAGAGACTGATACAATGCCTCAGTGGGCTGGATCGTCATGGTATTTCTTAAGATATACAGATCCACATAACACAGAGACACTCGCAAGTCAGGAAGCACTTAAGTACTGGCTTCCGGTAGACTGGTATAACGGAGGAATGGAGCATACAACATTACACTTACTCTATTCAAGATTCTGGCACAGATTCCTTTACGACCAGAAGGTTGTACCTTGCCCAGAGCCATATCAGAAGAGAACATCCCACGGTATGATTCTTGGTGAGAACGGCGAGAAGATGAGTAAGTCAAGAGGCAATGTTGTTAATCCTGATGATATCGTAAGAGATTATGGTGCAGATACATTAAGAACATACGAGATGTTTATCGGTGCATTTGACGCAGCTGCTTCATGGTCAGAGGATGGCGTTAAGGGCTGCCGCAGATTCTTAGACAGAGTATGGAAGCTTCAGGATATAATGACTGATGAGGAAGGTTTCTCTAAGGAATTTGAGACAAAGATGCATCAGACAATTAAGAAAGTTTCATTTGATTATGAGAATCTGAAATACAATACAGCTATTGCACAGCTCATGACTATGCTCAATGATTTCAGCAAGGCAGGTAAGATTACTAAGGGAGAACTCAAGACATACCTTATCTTACTTAATCCGGTTGCTCCACACATTACAGAAGAGATGTGGGAAGCAATCGGCGAGAACGGAAGAGTATATCAGCAGACATGGCCTGAATACGATGAAGCTAAGACAGTTGAGTCAACGGTTGAGATAGCAGTCCAGATTAATGGAAAGACTAAGGCTACTATCAATATCGCCAAGGATGCTGACAAGGACAGTGTAATTGCTGCCGCTAAGGAAGCACTTGGAAGCAGGCTTTCTGGTAACATTATTAAAGAAATATATGTACCGGGAAGAATTGTTAATATTGTTGCAAAGTAATTAAGAATAATAAAACATTAATTCATATTAAGAAGAGAGAGAAGCTCAGGCAATAGCCTGAGCTCTTTTTCGCTTAGCTGTCCAGACATACTGTTGATGACTAACTGACAATCTTCTTTTGTGAAGGTTATACCGGATTTTTTAGCTTTATCATTAATAGCGAAAAGAAGAGGAATGATTTCATCATTTTTCTTTCCCTGGGATAAAGTCTTGAATTCGTTGAGAAGAAGCTGCTTTCTAAAATCTAATTCTGACATAAAATCCTCCAAATATTAAAGATTAAGATTGTTTAACTGTTCTGTATAAGCTTCATACATTTTTTGCTGGGCAGGATTAAGAAAACTATTACTGCCATTCTGATCACGATTTAAAATGTTGAACAAATCGGACATTTTATTATAGTTCTTAAAATTACTCAGAATATTCCGGAGATTGTCTGGACAGTAAGTAAGAATAACATTCATGATATTTTCATCTGAAAGTATATCCTGTATTGGACTGTTTAATGAAAGGTGGGGCTTTGCAGAACATGCCGCAATACGAAGGCTTTCAGGGCGGCTGTAATAGTTCATTGTACATGAAAATTCATATGCACGGAGCAGAGGACTAAGTGTCTGCTGGGTATTAAATTCCATAAAAGGAAGAATTGCTTTGGCAAGCTGTATGAATTGTGGCAGTGTCTGCATATCAAATTCTGTTATGGGAAGTTCTTTCATGTGAACTCTCGGCGGAATATTTTATTCTATATATATTAGGTTATATGTCTTAATTATGCCTGTAAGTCTTAGCAATTAATAAATAAGCCCATATAATATATAAAAAAGGAATTATGATATGGTAATTAATATGGATGTTCAGGACAATGGCAATATACTTGTTGAAGAAGAGAATACCATATATGAAATAGATGGAAAATGTATGATGGAACATAATAATAATTAATATATAAGGGCTGCCGTTTAAGGCAGCCCCATATTAAATAATTACTGGCATCCGCATCCACTGTTGCATCCGCATCCGTTGTTGCATCCGCAACCAAAGCCATTGAGGAAGTTAGTTCCATTGCCACATCCACAGCAGAAGAAGAGGAGAATTATAATCCAGAAGGAATTGCAACCATTTCCACAACCATTGTTGCATCCATATCCGTTATTTCCGTCAAAGAGGAGAAGGAGAATGATAATCCATACAATAGAATTGCAGTTATCTCCACATCCGCCGCATCCTCCGCAGTTTGTTGCTGCTAAATCACTCATGTAAAAGTCCTCCAAAATTAATCTACAATACAATATTATGGCTTACAGCATGACCCTGTTACACAGTATATGAAATTTTTATTGCAATCTTTAGGGAATTATTATATTCTAAATACGGTGCGTTTAAATGGAAAAGCACTATAAATATTAGCAAAGAGTGGGATGAATATTATGAAAGTATCGGTTATTATACCGTCACTGAATCCTGATAATAAGCTTGTAGCTGTAGTTGATGCTTTACTTGAAGAAGGCTTTAAGGACATCATTATTGTTAATGATGGAAGTGATGAGGAACATATGGCTCCTTTTAAAGAAGTAGCAGCACATAGTGAATGTACAATTCTTACACATGAAGTTAACAAGGGAAAAGGAAGAGGCTTGAAGACTGCATTTGAATTCTGCCTTGAGAATAGAAAAGATATTGATGGAGTTGTGACAGTAGATGGTGATAATCAGCATCGTGCCAAAGATATTAAGAAATGCAGTGAAACAATGGTCAGTACAGGCAATGTTGTTTTAGGCGTAAGGGATTTTACTGGTGATGATGTACCGGCAAGAAGTAAATTTGGTAATAATATGACTAGTGGAGTGTTTAAGGTACTTTGCAGATTGAATATTTCGGACACCCAGACCGGTTTAAGAGCAATACCTTACAAATACCTTGAGACATTTGACAAGGTAGAAGGCGAACGATTTGAGTATGAGACTAATATGCTGCTTGCTTTCAAAAAGTATAATATTGGATTTCAGGAAGAATCGATAGAAACTGTGTACATAGAAGATAATTCATCATCACATTTTAATCCTGTCAAAGATTCAATTAAGATATACAAAGTGATATTTAAATATTTATTTAAAAGCACAGGCATGAAATATGTAGGAAGCTCTATTGCTTCGTGGGCTATAGATAATATAATATTTAATGTGCTTGAATTTGTGCTTATAGGGCTTACAGTCAGCTTAAGAATATTCATAAGTACAGCAGCGGCAAGAGTGCTTTCATCAGTTTTTAATTTCTCGCTTAACAGAAATGCAGTATTTAAATCACAGTCCGGTCTTAAACAGACGGTGGTAAGATATTACATTTTATGGTTCTGTCAGCTTGCTTGTTCTTATGCTTTGGTGTATATTGCTACAAAGCTGCTGGCATTAAGCATTGTGCTTTCAGGAATTGCCAAGATAATAATTGATCTTGCATTGTTCTTTGTAAGTTATCAGATTCAGAAAAGATGGGTTTTTAAGTAACGGTTTAGGAGGAAGTTATAGTGGCAAAAAGAAAGAATAATATTGACGATATAGATATCGTTGATGATTTTGAACTTGAAGATATTGATGATTTTGATCCATTTGACGTTTTAGATGACAGCTATGAAGATAAAAAGCCGTATGGTAACGATAAGCCACGAGGTGGCAATACATCTAATAGAAGAAATAAAAAGAAGAATCCAGTTCTTGTATGGGCAGGAAGAGTCGGTGCGACACTTTTGTCAACTATTCTCATTCTGGTGATATTTCTGTATGCTGTTATGGCAATGCTTGTGTATGGACCATCTAAGACAGCAAAGATTCAGTTTGTACTTTCTGTACAGGAGACAAGTGCAATAGGATTTCTTGCTAACTGGTTCTGCTCTCAGGATGAGATAGACCAGATTAAGGCCAATAACGCAATTAAAGATACAGATGAGATAACAGATGCGGGACTTGTAAATATTGATACAGCAGCCCAGGATCCGGAAACTCCTGATATTGAGATTGTGGACGTAAAGGGTGCTACATATTCTGGAAAACTCATGATTGTAAAAGATCCAAGCAGATTATTTGTGGGAACAGTTCCTGAATTTACCAATGGAAATGGAATGGTTGTTGCAGATATTGCAAAGAGATATGATGCAATCGGAGGAGTTAATGGCGGAGAATTTGTTGATGGAGAAACAACTTATACAGCAATGCCGATTGGTCTTGTAATGAAAGACGGAGAGATTCTTAATGATAATGGCGGAACATCTCATGTTACCGGAATTACATTTGATAATAAGCTTGTTCTTGGCAATATGAATGCTGCAAAGGCAAAGGAACTTAATATAAGAGACTGCGTAAGCATAAGCAATCATATTGGTCCATTTCTTATTGTTAATGGAGAGGCTCAGGATATTGTTGGTATTGCAGGGGGAACTAATCCAAGAACTGCCATAGGACAGACAGCAGATGGAAAGATTCTTCTTCTTGCAGTAGATGGAAGACAGCCTAACAGTATAGGTGCTACATTTTCAGACCTACAGGATATTATGGCACAGTATGGAGCTGTAAATGCATCTACAATGGATGGTGGAACATCAACACAGATGTATTATGATGGTGAAGTAATAAATGTACCATATTCACCAACAGGTCCAAGAAGCTGTCCGACAGCATTTTTAATTAAGTAAGGAGGAGAAAAGTAGTATGCCACGAAATAATAAAAGAAAAAAGAAGCTTTCAAATTTTAAAAAATTCTTATGTATATACTGCGGAATTCTTCTTCTGGCAGGTGTGATTACATTAATTATGCTTCATAGTCTTTTAAAAGATTATGAAGAGGGAATGCCATCAGGAACAATGGATAAGATTGTGAATCAGTTTACTCCTGATGGGATTGGAAAGCTTTTATCAGATAATGACGTGAAAGTAAATGAGTTTGAAACGAATGATACGATAGCAGCATATTTTACAGATAGGTTAAATGACGGTACAGTATCATATAAGAAAAAGGCTGGTGAATATTCTGAAAAAACTCCTGTGTATGTAGTATATGCAGGTGATACGCCGATAGCAAAGGTTGAACTTGAATCGGCAGGAAAGAATGCACATAAATTTAATAAATGGACTCTTGGAACTATTTCTTTTGGAGATTTTACAAAGAACCTTGCAGAAGTTAAAATAACAGCTCCAACAGGTGCTGATGTTTATATTAATGGAGTACAGGTTACTGATACATACAAGACAGAGTCAGAAGTTAAGTTTGCACCTTGTCTGCATGTATCAGATTATGTTACGGTACCAACTAATGATGTGTATGATGTAGGACAGCTTATAGCAAAGCCTGATATAACAGCAAAGCTTAATGGTAAAGATCTGACAGTTGATTATGACAAGAAGACAGGATATACAATTTACTATCCATCGGATGATGAATTGTATAAAAGTATGGAATCAAGGATATATACAATAGCGGAACAGTATGGAGCTTATATTATCAACAGGGGAAGTCTTTCTAAGCTTTCAAGCTATATGGTTGGTACTGCAGCTGAGTATGTCAGTGATATTCCTGCTATATGGGCATACCTCTGGGGTAAGTCATATACTTATCAGTTCAACAATGAATCTATTACTAATTTCAGAAAGTATTCAGACAAATGTTTCTCATGTGATGTTTATTATGACCTTTATGTTGATTACAAGACAGGTAATACAACATATAAAACATCGCTTACATATACATTTGTAAAACAGAATGGTACATGGATGCTGGCTGATTTCTTAATTAATTAATATAAAAATATAAGCCGTTCTAATCGTATGTGGTTGGAACGGCTTTTTTAACAAAAAATTTATGGATTTTATTGTATATAAGATGTAAAATCTAATTCGAAAACAATTATTACATAAGATTTGGAGATGAATATGTCGGAGTCTAATAAACGTAATTTTATAGTTCATGGAAGTATTCTTGCAATTGCAGGTATTCTTGTCAGGATAATAGGCATGCTTTACAGAATTCCTGTAGTTAACATTATAGGAAGTGAAGGCAATGGTATATATGGAGCTGCTTTCAACATATATAATATAATGCTTGTGTTGTCTTCGTACGGACTGCCAATGGCTGTATCAAAGCTTGTGTCAGCAAGATTTACAAAGAAAAGATATAAAAGTGCTGCTAAAGTATTAAGATGTTCTTTAATGGTTGCAGTGTGTACAGGAGGTATCGCAGCACTTCTTGTATTTTTTGGCGCTGCATTTATAGAGAATGTTATATATGGAGGAGGACTTCCAGGACTTGCGGTTCCATTAAGGATTCTTGCACCGACAATATTCCTTGTTGCAATTCTTGGGGTTATAAGAGGATTCTTTCAGGGACAGAGTACAATGATTCCAACTGCGGTATCGCAGATACTTGAACAGATTGTTAATGCGATTGTTAGTATTGCAGCAGGATATGGAATGATGAAAGCATTTGCTTCATCACCTGATGTGGCTGCATATGGAGCGGCAGGAAGTACGCTTGGTACTGCGATGGGAGCACTTACGGCTGTTTTATTCATGGGATTTTTGTATGCGGTATATACACCGACATTTAACAGACTGAAAAGAAAAGACAGACATACAGAGAACCAGAGCACAGGGCAGATTTGTAAGATAATCATATATACAATGATACCAATTATACTTGGACAGACATTTTATCAGATAAGTGCTTTGATAGACGATGTAATGTTTAGCAATATAATGGTTGGAAGAGATATTACTAAGAGCATATCTATGGATCTTGGTAATTTCAGTTCAAGCTACAGCCTGCTTATAGGAATTCCACAGGGGGTTGCATCTGCAATGTCTGCTTCGATGCTGCCTAGCGTTGTTGCATCATTTACAGACAGGGATTATGATTCTATATATGATAAGATTACTAAGACATTAAAGACTAACATGTTTATTGCTGTTCCATCATTTGTAGGGCTGTTTGTTATAGGTCAGCCTATAATAAAGCTGTTATTTTCCCGCTATAACAGCGCTCAGGGTGGAATGATGTTAAAAATAGGTGCGATTGCGGTAGTATTCTATACACTCTCTACAGTTACAAGTACAGCACTGCAGGGAATTGACCGTGTAAATGTACCAATGATTCATTCATCTATATCACTTGCTGTTCATATTGTGCTGGTATTCGTGCTTCTTAAGTTCTCGGCACTAGGAATATATGCAGTGGTTATAGGTAATGCAACATTTCCAATATTAATATTTATACTTAATCTAAGAACCTTATATCAGGAGATTGATTATACGATGCCGTATATAAGTGTATTTGCAAAACCAGGTATATCGGCACTTATAATGGGCGTGTTCACATGGCTTTCATATAAGGGAATGTATACACTTACATCATCTAATGTTCTGGCACTGGTAATAGCCTTTATGGTTGCATTAATAACATATTTTGGTCCTTACTATGCTTTAACTAAGATGAGAGTATTTGAATAAAGCAGGAATGTGATTCCTGACTGGAAAGGAATAATATGCTTTGTGAGAATTGTCATCAGAATGAAGCTTCAATTCATTATACAGAAATAATTAACGGAGTTAAGAAGGAACACCATATATGCATGGATTGTGCAAGAAGGCTTAATTTTGCAGGAATGTCAGACAGTTCAGATGCGGAGTTTCCATTTGTAAGGCTTCTGACGGGTCTGCTGGCTGGTAATTCAGCCCAGGTGGAAGACGGACCTATGATGCATATCAGATGCCCAGGCTGTGGAATGACATTTGATGAATTTACTATGGTTGGTAAATTTGGTTGTGCTGAGTGCTATGGGGTATTCGGACCTCTTATTGAGGATAATATGAAAAGACTGCATGGAGATTCAGTTCATAGGGGAAAGATATATAAGAAATACTCAGGGCTGTCTGATGAAAATAATGAGACAGATACTCTGCCAGTCATGCAGGATGAAAATGATGATTATGAAAGTCGTATCAGGGAACTGGGGATAAAGTTAAGAGAGGCTGTTGAGATAGAGAATTATGAAGAGGCAGCCAGATTAAGGGACATGATTCACCAGTTAAAGAAAATGGATAATACGGATGATTCAACACAGGGAGGCGGTCACGATGCTTAGATGGTTTGAAGAGGGCGGAAATAACTCTGATGTTGTTATATCAAGCAGAGTAAGGCTTGCCCGTAATATTAATGGATATAATTTTTCTTACAAGATGTCAGACACAGATGCTAAAAAGCTGGTAAAAAATGTTACTGACCAGTTAAAGACAGTGTCGCCAATAAGCGGTTATAATTCATATAATTTTGACTATCTTGATGCTTATCAGAAGATGGGCATGAGGGAGAGACATGTTATAAGTCCGTATCTTGAAAAGCAGGATTACGCAGCAGGATTTGTTGCACCTGATGAAGATGTGTCAATAATGATTAATGAAGAGGATCATATAAGAATACAGGCATTTGCTGCCGGAATGAATATGCAGAAAGCGTATACACTGGCTGATAAGATGGATGATGTTATCGGAGATGTACTTGACTATTCGTATGATCAGAAGTTTGGCTATCTTACAACCCTTCCATCTAATGCAGGTACAGGAATGAGAGCAAGTTATATGCTACATTTGCCAGCACTTGCAGGAAATGATAAAATATCAGGGCTGATTCCTGAGGTTGGAAGATTCGGACTTGTGCTAAAAGCAATGGAGGGTGACAATAACAGAGCTTTAGGTGATATATACCAGCTTACTAATCTGGTAACACTTGGAAAGAGTGAGAAAGATATAATTGACAATCTGGATAATATAGCAGAACAGATTATTGCACAGGAAAGAAATTACAGGAAGCAGTATATTACAAAAAGAAAAATGACAGCACTTGATATGGTGTACAGGTCATATGGTGTGTTAAAATATGCCAGAAAGGTTACACTTAATGATGGAGAACTGCTGCTTTCCCAGATAAGATTCGGACTTGCATCAGGGCTTATTAAGGCTGACGGATTTGATGAGAGTAATATATATCAGCTTATGATTGGAATTCATCCGGCAAATCTTCTTATGATTTCTAACAAGGATATGAATGAAGAGGAACTGGAAGTGTCACGAGCTGATTTTATAAGAGAACATCTTCCAACAATACATTAACAGATATTTACGAAATCAATCATAGAAAGGGTTATAGATATGCAGAGCAGATTTACCAGCAAAGCGCAGGAGGCACTTAATTATGCGGCAGATACAGCGGCTATGTTAGGTCATGGTTATATAGGTTCAGAGCATCTTCTTATAGGACTTATCAAAGCGGAGGGCGGACTTGCATCTTCAGTTCTTCTTAGCAATGATATTACGGATGAGAAGATAATTAATCTTGTGTGCCAGCTTATAGCACCAGATAGTGTAGTTAATGTCAAAGAACCATCAGGATATACACCAAGGGTTAGACATATACTCGATAATGCAGCAAGAGAGGCGGCAAGATTTAAGTCAGAGCTTATAGGAACAGAACACATTTTAATAGCAATAATAAAAGAAACAGACAGCGTAGCTTCAAGGCTTCTTAATACTATAGGGGTTCCTGTCAAGAAGATGTATGTTGATCTTCTTATGGCTATGGGAGAAGATGCCGGCAGGGTTAAAGAAGATTTCCAGAATGGAAGACCAAGAGGAAATGATAAAAAAAGCACAGCAACTCTCGACCAGTACAGCAGGGATCTTACACAGATGGCAAGAGAAGGTAGATTGGACCCTGTTATTGGCAGGGAAGAAGAGATTCAGAGGGTTATTCAGATATTGAGCAGAAGAACTAAGAATAATCCTTGCCTTATAGGTGAACCGGGAGTTGGTAAGACTGCCATAGCAGAAGGACTTGCAGCCAGAATAGTTGAAGGAAATGTGCCTGAGACAATTAAGGACAAGCGTCTTCTGACATTAGATTTGTCAGGTATGGTTGCCGGTTCTAAGTACAGGGGTGAATTTGAGGAAAGAATCAAGAAGGTAATAGCAGAGGTTAAAAATGCTGGAAATGTATTACTTTTTCTGGATGAGATTCACACAATAATAGGTGCTGGAGGAGCAGAGGGAGCAATAGATGCGTCTAATATATTAAAGCCATCCCTTGCAAGAGGAGAAATCCAGCTTATTGGTGCTACAACTCTTGAGGAGTATAGAAAACATATTGAGAAGGATGCTGCTCTTGAGAGAAGATTCCAGCCTGTTAAGGTTGAAGAACCTACGGCAGAAGAGGCAATTCAGATATTAAGAGGCCTTAAGGGCAGGTATGAAGAGCATCATCATGTTACAATTACAGATGAGGCAGTAGTTGCAGCTGTTAAGTTATCTAAGAGATATATCAATGACAGATTCCTTCCTGATAAGGCTATTGATCTTATTGATGAAGCATCTTCTAAGACAAGGCTTGATGCATATGTAATGCCTGATGAGATTAAGACATTAGAGGCACAGATAGAACAGCTTACCAAGGATAAGGAAGAAGCAATAAAGTCAGAAGCTTATGAGCAGGCTGGTGAAATTAAGAAGAAACAGTTAAAGAAAAAAGAACAGCTTGAAAAGATGACAAAGCAGTGGCAGGATAGTATCAATAAGAATAATCTTATTGTCGATGAAGATGAGATTGCTTCTGTTGTATCGACATGGACAAAAATTCCTGTACAGAGAATTGCACAGGCAGAGTCTGAGCGTCTTATGAAACTGGAAGAAACTTTACACAACAGGGTTATAGGACAGGACGAGGCTGTTGCAGCTGTTGCTAAGGCAATACGAAGAGGAAGAGTGGGACTTAAAGATCCTGACAGACCAATTGGCTCATTCCTTTTCTTAGGACCTACAGGTGTTGGAAAAACAGAACTTTCAAAGGCACTGGCAGATGCAATGTTTGGTACAGAGAATTCTCTTATAAGAGTTGATATGTCAGAATTTATGGAGAAGCATACAGTGTCAAAGCTTATAGGTTCACCTCCAGGATATGTAGGATATGATGAGGGAGGACAGCTTAGTGAGAAAGTAAGAAGAAATCCATACTCTGTAATTCTTTTTGATGAAGTTGAGAAAGCCCACCCGGATGTATTTAATGTACTTTTACAGGTGCTTGACGACGGGCATATCACTGATTCAACAGGCAGGGTTATAGATTTCAAGAATACTATAATTATAATGACTAGCAATGCTGGAGCTGAAAATATTGTATCACCTAAATCACTGGGATTCTCGTCAGGAATGACTGAGCAGCAGAATCATGAGGAGATGAAGGGCAAGGTTATGGACGAGGTTAAGAGAATATTCAAGCCAGAATTCATTAACCGAATAGATGATATAGTTGTATTCCATGTTCTTGGAAAAGAGCAGATAGCACAGATTGTCGATATAATGATTGCCAATGTCAATAAGCGTATTATGGAACAGATGAAATTATCAATAGAGCTTGATGATGCAGCTAGACAGTGGCTTGTTGATAAGGGTTATGATTCTAAATATGGTGCAAGACCATTACGCCGTACAATCCAGAATGAGGTTGAAGATGTTCTTGCAGAGCGGATTCTTATGGGAAAAGTCCACGCTGGCAATAAAGTGAAGATAACTGTAAAGGACAATAAGCTTAACTTTACTCTCAAGAGAGGAATGAATAAATAAATTAATAAATAAACAATAAACAACTGACAAATTGCTGGCGCTTTTTGTCAGTTTATTGTATAATCAGTACATACATATCGTAACATATAGGAGGATAATAATATGCCAGTAGTAAATGAATTGATTCGTTCAGAAGCGGATGGAGCAATCAGTTTTGGTAATTATAAGTTGGATACCAAGTCAAAGCTGCCAGATTTCGAACATTGTGGAGATACATACAAAGTTAAGACATTTAACGAAATCACAAAGCTTGAGAAGAACGGCTCTTTTGTATATGAATCTGTTCCGGGTACAGCTGTTAATGATTTTAAGGCAACAGATACAAGTGTATCATTTATGGTAGAAGGTAATGAGGATGCACAGATTACATTAGGCCTTGAAGAAGGTACATCATATGATATCAGAATTAACGATAAAGATGCAGGAACAATGGCTACTAATATGGGTGGTAAGCTTGTTCTTTCAGTTGAATTTAATGGTGAGAAGCCTGTTAAAGTAGATATTAAGAAGGCTTGATTATAATTAAAAGTATTTTGATTTTACAGGGCTGCTACACATTTATATGTTGTGGCAGCCTTTTTTAGGGGGATATATGGCAAAGGCAAAGAATACAGCTTTTTTTTGTAAAGAATGTGGATATGAGTCTGCTAAATGGTTCGGGCAGTGTCCGGCGTGTAAGGAATGGAACACATTTGTAGAAGAACCAGTAAGTAAACCTAAGTCAGCCAAAGGAATAGCAGGCACAAGCCAGAGGGCAGCGGCATCATCAGCGCCTGTTCCTGTAGAGATAAACAGTGTAAGTTTTGAAGAGAATGACAGGACATCCACAGGCATAGCTGAACTAGACAGGGTACTTGGAGGAGGAATTGTTGCTGGTTCTTTAGTGCTTGTAGGGGGAGATCCTGGAATAGGAAAGTCAACACTTCTGCTTCAGATGTGTTACAACCTGTCAGCAGCAGGAAAAGATGTACTTTATATATCCGGTGAAGAATCGCTTAAGCAGATAAAGCTAAGGGCAGACAGAATTGGCAAATGCAGTGGAACACTTAAGTTATTATGTGAGACAAGCTTAGATAACATAGAAGATATTCTTACAAGAAATAAGCCTGAGATTGTGATAATTGATTCGATACAGACTATGTATAAAGAAGATGTGGCAGCAGCACCAGGAAGTGTTTCGCAGGTAAGAGAGACAACATCCATACTTATGCAGCTTGCAAAGGGGCTGAATATTACTATTTTTATTGTAGGACATGTTACCAAGGAAGGATCAGTTGCCGGACCGAGAATGCTTGAACATATGGTTGATACGGTCCTTTATTTTGAGGGTGACAGATATGCTTCATACAGGATATTAAGAGGCGTAAAAAACAGATTTGGCTCAACTAATGAAATTGGTGTATTTGAAATGCAGCAGAGTGGTCTGTCGGAAGTTGAGAATCCATCAGAATATATGCTTAACGGAAGACCAGAGAATGCTTCTGGTTCAGTTGTTGTATGCCTTCTGGAAGGAACACGCCCGATAATGGTAGAGATTCAGGCATTGGTGTGCGATTCTAATTTTGGAATGGCAAGAAGGACTGCAGCAGGTACTGACTATAACAGGGTTAATCTTCTCATGGCTGTTCTTGAAAAGAGAGCAGGTATACATATGTCAGGCAGTGATGCTTATGTGAATGTTGCAGGTGGAATTAAAGTAAGTGAGCCAGCGCTTGATTTGGGAATTGTGATGGCCCTTGTGAGCAGCTTTAAGAACAGGGCAATAGACGAAAAGACAGTTATATTTGGTGAAGTTGGACTTGCAGGTGAGGTGAGAGCTGTAAGCCAGGCACAACAGAGAGTTAATGAAGCTGTTAAGCTTGGTTTTAAAACATGTATATTGCCGGGTGTATGCTTGAAAAACATAAAGAAGAATGATAAAATTGAAATAATTGGTGTTAATAATGTTCAGGAAGCAATTAAACTGATATAAAATACACAGGATGGGGGATTACTTATGAGTAACGAAGTAATGGTGAATAATCTCACCAATATTCTTAATGGACTTGATGATTCACAGGAAAAGCTTGAAAAAGATGCATTTGATGTTATTAATTCGTCAGATACATCTCTTAATCTGGTTAAGGAAAGCATGTCAAGTGTAGAAGAGATTCTTGGAATGATAGAATCAATGAATAAAGTTGTGGAGGAGTCTTCAGCTAAGATTAAAGAACTTGAAGCTTTGTCTAAGAAGATTGAAGAATTTGCAGCTGTTATTAGTTCAATATCTAACAGAACCAATATACTTTCACTTAATGCATCAATTGAAGCCGCAAGAGCCGGTGAACATGGCAGGGGATTTGCTGTTGTTGCCAGTGAGGTAAGAAATCTTGCTGCTCAGTCAGCTAAGTCGTCCAAAGAGATAACAGACACAATTACTAAAGTACAGACCTCGGTTGATGAAACGGTCACAGCTATGAAGAATATTTATGATAATTCATCAAAGCAGAAGGAAAAAGCAGATGATGTTGGAAATGTGCTTAAGAAAGTAATAGATGCAGCATATACTGCTAATGAGGTTGCAAGAAATATTGAAAATGAGATAGCTTATCAGAGAGAGATAACAGATGAAGCTAAGAATGCATTAAAAGCATAGGAATAATCAGGGAGGTCGCATAAGACCTCCTTTATTTAATGGGTATAATGAAAAAAGACAGTAAATAAGTGGCTTCGAAAGAATATTGATGTTGTTACTATGTCAATATTTGAGTGATTGAGAAAATGTGCTAATGCGTTATGGCAGATTGCAATGAGAAGATGTGTTATAGGGATGTGTTAAGGTGCTGTGTTATGGGGCGAATGCCTACTAGAAGCTATTGGATAACATAATTAGTGGGTGGCTTTCTTATAATATTGCTATGGCTTCAGAGCAGAGACCTACGCAATAAGCTGTATTGGATGTTTGCGTGTGCTTTTATTCTGAAAATATCTCAACCAGCAAGAATTATCACCTACTAAAAATGCATACAGGAATATAACAGTAGGTCTTTGCTTTCTGATTACAATGTAAATGTGCAGAAAGCCAGTAAACAAGCGGCTTCGCAGGCACGTCAGTCCCGCTTAAAAGTCAATTATTGAAAAAAATTGAACTTTTTTGAAACTTTTTTGTAAATGTCAACAATAAATTGTGATTTTTTGTTAAAAAATTTTTAGCTTATGTTACCAGTTATTAAGACGAAAGAAACGCGAGTGTAAATCACATTCGCGCGCATACTTACAAGGTATGTGACATGTTGTTTTGTTGTTCGTATGATGTAAGCATATGTTATCAGCAGGAGAACATGTCACACACCTTTTCATAATTATTAAAATCTTTCTTACCTTGTCCATCATGTCTGTAAATACTCCATTTCATTTTGTTCTAAAAATTGATTTGATGATAAGCCGTTGAATATCTTACGCGGCATATTATTCATAAAGTCTTGAATCTTGTTTAGTTCCTCTTGAGTAACATTCGATAAGTCAACACCCTTAGGGTAAAAGCGTCTTATTAATTTATTTTGATTTTCATTTGTTCCACGCTCACCGCTTCGGTAAGGGTGACAATAATATAAATTCGTTCGCACGAACTCAATTAATTCATTGTTGCTAAGTTCGCAATTTGTAGAAAATTCAACACCATTATCACATGTGATTGTTTTGATATGGTGTTTTAACTTATCCCAGTTATCTTGTAAAGTATTCCAAACACTGGCACACTGTTTATTATCAAGTTTAAAGAGTAATTCTTGTCGTGTCTTTCGTTCAGATAAAACAAGTATACAGCCTTTTTTCTTCTTCTGTCCTTGTACGGTATCCATTTCCCAATGTCCGTATATATCGCGCTGTTGTAAATTTCCTCTTTCATCTATGGAACGCTTGCCGTACTGGTAAACGCGCTTTGTTTCTTTCTTCTGTTTAACTTTTTTAATTTTATTATATGGCATGTCCAATTTTTTCAATTTAATAAAGTGCTTGTTAAAATAGTTATAAAGAGTTGTTAAACACACTCTTGTATTAAATCCCTCTTGCTTTGCAAGTTCATTTGCAGAATAGAAAGAGTAGTGTTGTTTTACCTTATCGCGTATAAATAGTAAATACTCACTGTCGCAGGCAACCTTATTATTCGCACCTTTTCTTGCGTTGGCTTCTATGTACTTGCGTTGTCCTACATCAGCACAATATATATAATACTCTTTTAAATGTGTATCAATCTGCTTAATAGTGCCGCGCTTAATCTCATTGTAAATTGTATTGTAATGCTTGTTTAATATCTTAGCTATTTCGCGTTGTGTCCTCTTTTCTTTGTTATACATAAATTCTATCAAATATCGTTCTTTCTCTGTCAAATGTTTTCCCATGTTGTCACTCTCCCTTGTGGCTATATTATAGGTCAATTTGTATCAAAGTTGTATATTTTTAGTTTATTATCAGAAAACGGCATATCAACTGTTTTTCTATAAGACTTATCATTTTCTAACGCTTCTATAAAATCATGAAGTTTATCATTTTCTATCAAATAAGAATCTATAACAGGCTTTTCACAAGTGTTTCTTGAATACCAGTAACGCTTTTTACCTTGCGTTAATGTAGCTAAATCCTTTGTTATATATTTAAGCATATATCCAACAATTTTCCTTTGTGAATCGCTGTTTTGACTTACTGGGATAGCAGTAGAAAAACCTAGGCGGTAATTACCAATATTGTATATTATCTTTGTTCCTTTATCTTTTCGTCTGCCACTATCTATAAGCTGTAGTAAACCAAGATTTGACATTAAAGCGTGAAAATGAAATTTTTCTTTGTCCGCATGAAATTCTGGTACAATAACATATTTTAAATTTGGACAACAGATTTTCTTTGCATTATCTAACCAACCATGAAACTTTGTCACACAATCGTCATAATCTTTTGAGTTAACAATTTTAGGATTGAAAGTGAATGTAACAAAGTATTCCCAATCATTAGCAAGACAGATATTCCATATCTTATCTTTTGTTCTATGCATAGATTGTCGTATAGATAAATCAATATCAAATTGCGTTCTTTCTTCTTCTGTCTTTTTCTTGCGTTCGTTCGCACGAACTTTCTTTTTATCAAATTCAATCGGCTTCTTAAAAAATCTCACCTGTGTTTGATTTTTATATGTTAATGTACGAACATTGTAAGCGCCCATGTTATTTATCTCCCCATAATTTTATATTTCTCTTTTCGCATAAATAGCCAAGCATGTCAGCATATTCAGAAAGATATTTTTCATGTTTTTCTCGTTCAATAATATCAACAGAATCATAACCACGTTCAATCATTGTATCAACTTAAGAACCTAGACAATTATCAACAGCGGTGTAATATTCTTCCTCAAGTTTTTCATCAGACAGAGCGGCAACATGTGCCATAATTTCGTTAATCTCTTTTTTCTTCATATTTAAATCTCCCTTATTAAAATCTTTTCGTTTAAGTGTATATATTATCAAGTACGCGCATGTGCGCGTGTGTATGCGTATGTGTGTATATGTGTGTGTTATATTATGCGCTGATACAAGCCCAATTGTACTAGGTGTTATCTCTCCGCATACTCCGAGATTCCACCTAGTACAATTGTGTTGTATCATACACGCTATAATATTTCTTCTCACCGAACAGAAATTTACTACCAGTTTTAGCGTCTTTCTTAGAATAGCCGTATTTACTCGTAATACAAATAAACAGATTTCCCCCGAAGAGAAGAGAAAGCAGTTTACCAAAAACTTTATAATTACCAACATTTCTGTGTAGTACCTGTGTTTCGAGAACATTTCTAATCTGCTTATCAATGCATTTATCATCTTGAGATATAAGTATTACATCGTAACCGAGCTTTCTATGCAGACGATAAAAAGCGCACCATGCAAGGCGGTCTTTTCTATTCCAAGAACGACTATTATATAATTCTTGGCACTCGTCAAGAATTAAAAGCGTCTGGTGTAACTTAAACTTGCCTTGTTTGTCGCGTTCATGAAAATTAAAGGCATAGCCTTTTAAGCCCTGAATATAGCTGTAAATATCATCAGGTTCTTTGAGCCTAGTTGCCCCATGTCTATCAATTTTCATTTCAAGAATAGAATTATTAAGCCATTCTTTATTCGAGACATACAAATAACACCCCTTGGGCTTTTTATTAAGCGTGGGGATATTATCTGTATTAATTTCCATATTACCTATTATGTTTTTACCTTTTTGGATAAATTTATAAATCTCTTTCGCGGCATGATAACTCTTGCCACTGCCGGGGACACCTGTATAAAACCATATCATATAAAATCACCTCTGATATATATGTGCGTGCGTTCGTTCGCACGAACTAAGCTAGTAATAAACCGATAAGCTTGGCAATATTGCCGCCGCTTCCAAGTAGGGAAGAAATAACCTTTTTGAAATACTTCCATACAATATACATTGCATATGCGTCAAGAAAAGCAGACACAAGGCTCACAGCATAGTCTAACGGTATAAACCAATTAACGTAGGGAAGATATTGCACAAAAGGCTCTTTTGCAATATCCAACAAACCTCCTACGGTATCGGTAGGCATGAAAGACTTATACATTAATATTAAGTCTATAATAAGACCACCTACACCTGTTATAACATTACCTATTAAAGAACAGATAAGAGCAATTACAACCGCTGTACTCAAGATAAATCACCGCCTTTAAATTTTTTATAAGTACCCACAGCGACAGCGAGAGTAAAGGATAGCTTCATGAAAGAAGAGATTACATCTCGCCAGCTTTCATACTGGGATAAATCAAACGTTATCTGACACTTCATATCATCTTTTCTGCCAATCATAAAGCCGTAATTATAAGTAAACTCGGGGCATTTTGGTTCTGTCTGTAAAACCTTAAGCCAATCATACAAATGATAAATGACCGAAAAAGGGAAATGTCCGAATATTCCACCGCGATAATCTAAGGAAGTACCGCCGCCAGACGAATAAACAGCGATTTCGTCCTCGTCATACATTACGGCTTGCGCGTCTGTACTGTTGTCACTGTTCATTGTATTTTGTCCGTATAGGATAGCATTTTGAATACCAAGAAAAACAGTGCTTAAAAGCGACATAAGAGAAGAAAAATTTGCGTTCTCGTCAATATCATCCACAGTATCAGCAATCTTTTTTGTAACACCTAAAATTGCAAGTAACGTTTCATTTTGAGTGTTAAGAGCTTCAAGGACAGAATCAAGTTTGCTGTTCATTTCTTCGGTATTATCCTTTATATCCTCTGTATTCTTGTTTAAATCAGCTAAGCCTTTATCAATGACATTTTGCAATTCATCAGCAGACATATTGCTTTTATTACTATTAATAGAATCAATAAGAGCGTCCATTTTGTTACCTAAGTTTTCATTCATATCTTTAATAGAAAATGTTATATCTTCACCAGTCTTTTCGATAGTAGAAGATAAATAGGCATTCTGGTCACCATGTAGATAATTATACAAAGCACTATAAGAAGCCCAAAATTTAAGAGATGAATTATCTTTAGAATAAAATGAAACCCATTTTGAATAATCATTATTCCAATCTGGACGAAGAACCCAATCACCATTAGAGGGAGTGTACCAAAAATACATATCAGACACATTAACTTTAAGAGTAAAATCGTAACGTATAACAGTATTTTCTTTTACAGGCTGAAAATACCCTGTTGTGCCGTCAGTTTTAAGTGTACGGAATCTCCAAGTTTCTTTAGTCCAGTTATCGTAAGAAGATAAAAAGCGGTCGTTATTACTATCATTAGACACATAAATATAATCTGACAAATCATTAAAAAAATAATAAAAGCCGTAATACGTCTTTAAACAGTATTTATAGTTTTTGTAACCAAAAGCATTTATATAATCTTCTTCATATTCAAAACATGAACGAAAATCAGAACTATCAATTAAACTAGTAACAGTACCATTAGACTTTTTTTCTTTTAAACCAATACTATTATAATAATATTTCTTGATTTCTTCTCTTAATTTATTAACAGCACTGTTATCATTAGACATTACAATTGTCTGTGTATCCTCGTTGTAATCTATCGCGTCTAAGTAGTTATAATTGCCGGTAATCTTATCAGCAATTCCAAGCAATGTATCAGAATCAGTACGAGTCGCTAAGCCAACACCGGAAATGAAACCGCGAAAAGCGTTAGAGTTAACCGTACCATACATAAAATTTAAAAACCCAGCACTTATAGCATGTTTAGACATTAGTAATTGCTTAAGCTGGTTATCAGATAAATGTATATTTTGAGTTATCTTGGTGTTAACAGTCCAATTATATTTTTCTGTAGGTGTATATTGAAAACATAAAATACCCCTAGAGTCAGCTATGTCTTTGTGCGCATTAACTGCGGCTTGCGCGTCGGCAGAAGATAGCCCCATACCTTGGTTATAAGGCTTAGAAAGAGAATAATAATCGTCTGGATAAGAAGCAAAAGCGTTAATAGGGCAGTAAATAAGAATAGATATAGTTAAAATAAATATAGCAAGTGAAAAACATAAAATCTTCTTCATAAAACACCTCTTAAATAAAAAATAACAGACAAGTTTTAACCTTGCCTGTTATCATGATTCCAATAGTTATTAATATTATTTTTATGCCGTTTTACAAATTTATATATAAGATAATATATCAAAACTAAAAACGGAATTGAAAATAATAAAATAGGAATATAAGTAATTAAAAAAGCTATAAAATTAGTTCCAAAATCATCAATATATTGTTCAACTAAAGCTATCATACAAACACCCCCTTATTAATACGATTATACCACTAGGCAAGTTGTAGCACAATCTTTATTTTAGGGCTTTATATTTCTTCTTCTGCAATTGTAATGCCTGCTATATCGTGCGGCATTATCACGATAGGGATATATGTACCACTAATCATTATTGTTATCCTTGTTAAGTAAAATAGAAACGGACTCTCTTATAATAATTATACAGGCGCGTATCGTGAAGAAGTCCCTAAGAACTTGTATCTCACGCTCTGTAATTGTAGAATGATAAGGAACATTTCTTATATCAACTTTTTCTAGTGAATTAATCATTGTCGTTATCCTTTAAATTAAGCAAGTCAGAAAAAATAACTATAGAAATATAAAAAATTAAATCTCGGAGCTTTCTATAATCCTCATCATAATTATCATCTAAATCGCTCATTGTTTTTATCCTCCGTTTCTATATCATCATGGAAAGTTAAGCGAAGAGCCGCAAACATAAGAGAAATAACGATAAGAAGTCCTACGGCAAGGAGAAACAATATAAAATTGTCAAAACTTCCAAAATTCTGTATAAACCAATCATACATTAACATCATCCTCGCTTTCATTGTCCTTGTTAAAGTACCACGGTAGATAATCAATTACGAAGTAATAGAATCCACCGATAAATCCGCCAATAGGAACGACCCAAACAACGAAAAGCATGTAAGAGCCGAATTGCTCAACAATCCAATCATATTTTAAAGATATGAAAAGAATAAGCGCTAACGTTATAATAACGTGAATGATAACTAATAGATATATGTTATCTGACTTAATCAAATTAATTATCTTTTTCATGTTCCTTTACCACGGTTTCTTCAATTGCTTCATCTTTCCTTTTATACAATTCATCATCATAACAACAAAATGTAAGACAAATAAGTCCGTTTATGAGTACATAAAAATATGATGTGACTGTACCGCCGTTAGCGTCATAAACAAGGGCGGCAACGGATAGACCTAAAATTAAAATCTGTAAAATAGCGGATTTTAAACAATTATATTTACTTCTGTTCTTCATGTTCCTTTTCCTCTCTTTCTGCCTGCCGCTTGGCTCTCTTGGCTTTTCTTGCTTCCGCTTCCTCATTGTGTATGTTGGTTATCAGGTCAAGGAGCTTGCTTATTTTGCCTTTGCGGTGTTCAGTTCCATAGGCAATATAATTTGTCGCTTTCTTGATTTGTACCATGTTCCGCCACACTAGGAAGAATAATAGTAATAGTACATATCCCATTGTTCTTTGTACCTCGCTTTCTGTGTTACTCGTTTTTATCGTTCGTTCGCACGAACTTTTTAACGCTTCTTTGTGTACATCAGCAGAGTTTTACACTCTGCCTTTGCTAGTATCGGAGTACTAGTTTGCAAGACTTCTAAAGAAGCCGACAGCCATTCTGATACCCATAGTGATTGCCATGAGTGAGAGACCGATAGGAAGAACAGCAACAATACCGTCTTTGCACACATCAACTGCGCTCTGACAAGCTGTTGTGATTGCTGTCTTGATTTCTGTACTCATTGTGACTGCTGCATTTCCCTCTGCTGCTAAAACTGTTGGTGTCATACTGGGAACCTCCGAAAATTATATTTATCATCACCTGTAAGGTGTTGATAGCTTAATAATATCGACTACGAAGCGCCAGAGCTTCATAATCGCCCATAATGTGAATGAGAGTATTACAGACATTGAAAACCCCATTGCTATATACTGAGAATAATCTGTTAATATTGCACTTGCTGTTGTCATGTCTTATATCCTCTCTTTCTACATTAATCGTGAAACTGCTACATAGCCTAGAAACGCGCCTGTAAATATAATGAGTGTTATTGAAATTATATAGAGTGTGTCGCGGATTTCTGCGAGTGTGTTCTCTTGCGTTTCTGTTGGTGTTTCTTCTGTTTCTTGGCTTGTTGCATTGTTACTATCTATATTTAAGGTATTATTGTCATTTTTATTTTCTGATTCTTTTACAGTCTGTGTTTGTATTTCTTCTATTGCATATGATGTTTCTTTTTCTTCTGCATTTACTGGCATAACAAAATAAATCACTGTAAATATAAGCAGTAGTGTTAAAGTGATAATCATTAATGTAAATATTAGTTTATGTTCTGATATCGTTTCTTTTATCATTGCTTTCTTACTTTCTTAATCTATAAATTAGATATTCTTTTTTTATTTATTATGTTTATTATGTCTGTGTTTATTGCGTCTGTGTTGTTTTTGGTTTATTATGGAACGCTCACGCGACCCCATTCACCTAAAAACACTCGCGCTTTGCGTTCATGTTTTCTTAACGGCTCATTCCCGGGGATTGTGTACTCCGTAGGCGAGTTTCCTCTGTGTCTCCACAGCTTCTTTCTCTTTCTCCGCTACATCTATAATGTCGGTATGTTGTAGGTTAGTTTCCTCGGTGCACCCCACCACTTCAAAGACCGTACCCAAGCTGACAACCCCCACAACATCAACGACATTGATAATTAGAGCGAATATCAGTAGAAGAGGACGGAACGGATTCACCGCTAATTCAGTTCGTCGGGGGCTGAACACGTCTATTAGATTTGCAGTGGTTATGTACCGCTTGCGGTGTACTGGCTTAATTAACGCTGTGTGCGGTACATGGGTAATGCGTGCCACTCTTGCCTTAAGCGGCGCGAGCTGTCACTATTGACAGAACAGCATATGATTTGTAATAGTTCAATCGCGCGAACTCTTGGAAGAGTGGCGGTGTATCATTACCGAATTAATTCATGCTTTTGGCAGCTCTCTTACAAGCATAAGCTAGAGCCGCCCTTATTAGCGCCGTTTGGACTTCTGGCACCATCTGCACCGTTTGCAATATCTTCTGTATTGTCGGTATTTACTGAATTGTCGGGTGATGTGCTGTGATTCTGTACGAATGTTTCTTTATACACATTTCCTGTAGGCTTAACTCTTCTACCGCTGAACTTGTTTCTTAAGAAGATAATAAGTGCTACAAGCCCGATAATTACCCACATACCTATTGCGACAGGTACAAGAATGTTTCTTAATAATATTAAGAAATCCATGTTTAACTCCCTTCTTTCTTTATTTGTAAATGTTTCTGCTCATTTATACCCAATCCGACAAGGGCATATTAAAAGCCGTAACAACCGACATAGTTACAACATGATTGAATTGGACTACACACAACGCTTATCCACTTGGGAGAATAACAAAGCGACTGTTACGACCTTTAATATATCCTTGTTGATTATTATTTATTTGTTAGAGCATAAGGAACGGCGGCGGTTTAACGAGTAACACAGAGCGAGTAATAACCGCCACTGTTCACTAATGCAGTACCCATTTAACACAGTGTTGTTAAATGGTCTATAATAGCGCGGGAAGCGACCGCGATATTATCACTTAATTACTTAGAAGCCTTAGAAGCAGTAGCAGTAGTGTTTTTCTGCTGCTCATCTTTGAACGGCATTGCAAAGCTGTCGTATGTCTGCTTACTGAATTCATCAATAAAATCTTTGCGCCATGGCTCATTGATTAAATAAAGAACGGCTGTAATTCTTGGCTTCGGTGTTGTGTTCTCTCTCTTGAATCTGTCGTCATATGTTCCGGCAAAGAGATATATTTTATCTTCTTCAATACCGTTGTAAACGTCTTTCGGAACAGTAGCGTCAAGTGTATCTTCTCCATCGTCAAGAATTACTGGATAATATTCTCCAGTAACGCGACCTGTTGCGCGGTCTGTTATTTCCTGTACGTCTTTCTTTCTATAAACCTTTGCTATTGTCATAAATCCTAATTTCATTCTTTTTCACCTTTGCGCTTTTGCGCCCTCTCTTTAAATTTATTTTGTGATATATTTATATAGTGCGTTCAATAGAACGAACTTTTTATAAACTGCCGCGCCGACTTGCCTACTGGGGCGGCAGAATATAACTATGTAATTATGTTGATTAAAGAAGCGGATAAAACTCAACAAATGAATACAGCTCGGCTTCTTCTGCTTTGTTAAGATTATAAAGTTCCTTAGCTGTTTTGATTACATCAGTAACAGATAAGTCAGTAGGACGATTATTACAGATGAATACATCTATAATTGATTTTTCAATGCACTTAACAAGGTCTTTTCTGATATAATCTTCTTTGTTTTCCATGTTTAGAATCTCCCTTTTATTTAATTTTCTTCTATGAAAACAAGTTTTAACTTCTTGTTTTTTGGCTGTGAGGTAAGAAACTTGTTTAAAAACTCAATCTGTGTGTCAGACATTTCAGAGCCACCAGTAAACATTAAGCGGAGCTTTACTTTTTCCGTTGGCTGTTCTTCCTGTTCTTTCTGCAATTCTTCCGATTCTTCCGATTTCTGTATTTCCTCGGGTTTACTCATTGCGTTATTTATTGCGTCAGCTTCTTTGTATAGTTCTTCTTCGTCCTCGGGATTATCTGGAAGAGCAGAAGCGTCTATATCAGGCTTTACACTTGTAGCAATAGCGTTAATATTTAATTTTTCCTTGATTAAGGCTTTTAAATTGCGAGTTGATAAATCGGAAGTTATTCCCAGTTCTTCAATCTGTTCAATAGTCAACTGCCGTAATAATACAAGCTGTGTTATGCTAAAATCTTTCAATCTTTCATCAAGATTATAGAAGCCTGTCTGTTCATTCAAGGTACAGAAGTTATTTACAATCATTAACCAGTTGGAAACTGTACCGCGCGCGATGTTAAATTCATCATTCGCATAATCATAAATGTTTTTGTATCCCTGTACTTCATATAACTTCTTGTCATATACAGTTCTAAGAACAATCGCAATTTTAAGTTGCGATTTTGAATAATTCTCAATTTCTGTGTGAATCAGCTTATTAAGAGAATTACTTAAATTCTTCTTGTTTTCGTAATACACTAAACAATCAGCATAAAAGTTTTCATCTCCGGAATTGATGTAATTAATAAGTGCTTCACTGTTCTTTTCTTCCTGTGCTTCTTCCTCAGCTTTCTTCTGCTCAAGTCGTTCTTGCATAACCTCTTCAAGTGTTTTTGCTTCGCCTTGTATATATTCTTTTTCCCATGCTGAAAAGTGTTCAGACACGTTTTTATATAATGTATCGTAGTCTTTAGTACTTGGGAAAAACTCTTTATATTCATTGCCGAGCATGTCAGTAATAAATAAGCTATATTGCTCGCCGTCATCTTCAAGCTGTAATATACAACCTTTGTAATTTTCATTAAGGGTAGAAAGTCCTTCTTCTTCTAAAAATAGAAGAATGTCTTTAAAATCTTTCTTATAAAAAATCTTTTTTGTACTCATATTAATTACCTACCTTTCAAGAATAACGGCTTGACCGTTAACAATGAGACTATTAACTTCTATTGTGCCAGTGTAGAAAGTTTCCATATCTGAAAGAGTTGTAAGTTTAACTCTTTTAGGTTCGTGAAACTTTTCATTAAATCTGCCAAGATGAAAAATCTCTTGATAAGTAATAAAACATTTTGTCTTGTTTAGTATGAGGTAATCAATACCTTTACAACTGTAAATGTAACCTTTTTTAAATTCTCTCATGTTATTATCTCCCTTGTGTTTACTGGATTTAGAAGCGCTTCCCTCAATCACAAGTTAATTATATAATTTTCATTTTGAAACTTTTTGAAAAAAGTTGTTGACAATGTGTGTACCTGATGATATTATATACAAGTCGCCGCGGTAAGCGGTAACAAATAAGACTTAAAACACCAGATAAATACTGGGTTTGAGTGATATAGATCTTTGATAACTGAATAGAAAGACAACCTTGAAATTCTTTGAGAATTTTAAAATG